>Ga0316209_1000039_pt1 | contig 285459 bp, 256 predicted proteins | sample 6monopyrite_MG_FD_204945 | JGI IMG/M metagenome (GOLD analysis project Ga0316209, IMG submission 204945) | Microbial mat bacterial communities from mineral coupon in-situ incubated in ocean water Damariscotta River, Maine, United States -... | ecosystem: Environmental > Aquatic > Marine >... | reverse complement strand
TGCAATTAAATTATACAACGAAATAAGATTACACTTATCTTTAGACTTTAAAACACCAAATATGGTATATAAATTATCAGCTTAAAAATCAATTTTAACTGTAGCCATATTTCAGGACTAGACATTTAAAAAAACGAAATGAGAGTTGAATTTTTAGGACACGGACTTCATAAAGACCATACCAATACGGTTGGACATTATATGATTGATTCGTTTAAAAATGATGACTACTACTCTTTTGTTGGGTTTTCTGCTTTTACAAAAATGTCAGGAATAAACCGAATTAAGAAAGAACTACTTGAAGCTTCTAAAAAATTTAAGTCATTAAAGTTCTATCTTGGAATTGTACCAAAAGGAACTTCGAAAGAAGCTCTTCAGTTTTTAATCGACAATAACATTGACACTTGGATTTTCTGTACAAGTGACCAAATAATGTTTCACCCAAAAATCTATTTTTTTCAAGGCAAGCACAATTATCGCTTTATTACAGGTTCTTCAAATTTGACAAGTTTTGGACTATTTGATAATATAGAAGCCTCTACATTTTTTGAGTTTTCAAAGAATAATCAGCAAGGGAAAAAATTAGTAAGGCAATTTGAAGAATACTTCGACCCAATTCTCAATGGAACAGATAAAAACGTTCAAAAATTGACAACAGAAGTTCTTGCTGACTTAGAACAATCAGGATTCATTTGGCCTGAATCAAAAACAAATGCGGAATATGAATTTGTAAAGTCAAATAAAAAAGCTTTTGACAAAAGAAAAAAACTGAAGTTCGACAAGGATTCTTTAAGCAAAATTGAATCAAAACCACCTTCATACAAAAATGACTCCGATTATATTCCTGCAATAACTGAAGACTACTTGAACTCTTGGCCTGATTTCTTTGAATTATTCAAAGAGTTCAAAAAGGAAAATCGTGATAAAGGAGAAAAATATAGTGTTACAGTTCCAAGAGATTACAAAAACCCTTCACTTTATAATTGGTATCTGAAACAAAAGATTTATCACAAAAATAAAATACTACCAGAAGACCACGAAAAGCAACTAAAACAGGAGCATTTTTACTTTGGAGAGCCCACAAGTTGTGGCAAGAATGGAAAGCGAACACTAAATTAAAGTTACTCCAAGAAGCAGTTGATGAAGGAGAAAATATTGGTTTGAGTCAACGATATGAATATAAAGGCGTTCGACTTGGCACTTGGATTCAAGGAATAAAAAAAGCCAACAAATCGGATAAAAAGTTGGATATAATGGAAAAAATAAATGACATACTCGATTTGTCTTCCAAAAGCAGGACTCCAATAGATACTGCCACAAGATTTGTTAATGACCTTTTAGAAAGAGAAAATCCGAATAAAGCTAATTTTCAAAATAGATTTAATAGCGCTTTAAGAGATAGAATTGATGAACTCCCTGACGAAATTCAACAAGATATAGTTGATGCTTGGTACTTAGTATTTGACGAAGAACGTCCATTAGGGAGAATTAGAACTCGTCAAAAGGACAGAACGGAAGAATGGAAATCATTTCGCTATAATAAGTCGGTTAATCCAGAAGGTATTTGGTCTTTAACCGAATCTAAAATTGGGAATTTATATCATTGGATAAGACAGAAAAAGGAAAATAGAACAAGGATGGAATTGATTAGGAAGAACTTTAACGAACAAGAAAAAAGTGAGTTAAGGAGAGAAGGTTTTCCAATATGAAAATAAATACGACACCACAACAACGGCTATACGTAATGCGGGTTTTGGTGCTAAACTTAAAGTAAATGAATATTAAAAAACATAACAGCAAACTGAATGTGAAGTGCATTTTAATCCCGCACTACGCATAGCCAAACCGTTAGGCGTGCATATGACCCGTCCTGAAATAAGGCTACATAATTTTAAACATTATGATAAATAATTTTAAATATTTTATCACTTAACAAAGTTATGATAAGAAAATGCGATTATTTTATCATAATAAATTACCTTTGTAAAGAAAATTAATATTTCTATACATAATGGAATCTGAAAAATTAAAAAAATTACCTCTAAAACAAGATATTGAAACGAAAAAAATTCTTAAAAAATTAGCTTCAGCTCACAGAGCTTTAGCCGAGTTAAAAGGAATTGTTTCAAGTATTCCAAATGAAAATATTTTAATAAATACTTTAGGACTTCAAGAGGCTAAAGATAGTTCTGCTATTGAAAATATTATAACAACTCACGATGACATATTTAAAGCCGAGTTAAATCTTGATGGTTTTAAGTCTTTAAATGCAAAAGAAGTTCAAAACTATATTTCCGCATTAAAAAAAGGATTTGGTCTAATTAAAAAAAATAGAATATTAACGAATAACGACATCATTGAAATTCAATCTGAGTTAGAGAAAAACAATGCTGGATTCAGAAAAGTTCCAGGAACTGCTTTGAAAAATGCAATAACTGGAGAAATTGTATATACTCCTCCACAAGAATATGATACAATTTTAGATTTAATGAGAAATCTCGAACAATACATCAACGATGAAAATATGTCCGAATTTGACACGCTAGTCAAAATGGCAATAATTCATTTCCAATTTGAAAGTATTCATCCTTTTTATGATGGAAACGGAAGAACTGGACGGATTATCAATGTTTTGTATTTAGTAATGAACGATTTATTGAATTTGCCAGTTTTGTATTTAAGTCGTTACATTATTGAACACAAAGTGGATTATTATAGACTATTACAAGAAGTTCGAGAAACTGACAATTGGGAAAATTGGATTTTATATATGTTAGATAGCGTAGAACAAATTTCAAAAGAAACGATTGTACTTATAGGAAAAATAAGAAATTTGATCTTTGAATATAAAAATTTATTGAGAAATAATTACAAATTTTATAGCCAAGACTTATTGAATAATTTATTTAAACATCCATATACAAAAATTGAGTTCATTGAGAACGATTTAGGAGTTTCAAGAATTACAGCTTCTAAATATTTAAATCAGTTGGCTAAAGATAAAGTTCTTAAAAAAGAAAAATTAGGAACTGGGAATTATTACATTAATGAGAGGTTGATTAAAATTCTAACTCTAAAAGATTAAATACTTTGGCTAACACCGCATATAACAAATTGCTTAATTGTCTAAATAGAAAAATTTGAGTCCTTTTAAAACAAAAATAACAAGTTATGAAAAGTTCGGTTTCAAACCCGCAACTTGCCATATTCAAACCCCGTTGTAGCCAATTCTGACCCGTCCTGAAATAAGGCTACATAATTCTAAACAATTATGTATAAAAATGACAAAGTAATTAGACGGTATTCAGAACCTTTTAAACTGAAAATTTTAGCCAAAACAAATTGAATGAAATAGTCTTATGGAAAGTTAATAAATACGCTGAATTTGATGAGAGTTTAATTAAACTCATTAATTCAATTGACAAAAATGAGTTTGAGATTGACATAGATAAGACCAAAGAGATATTAAAAGGACTTCTTAAAACCAATGGAGTTCAATTAGCAATGGCTTCGACAATTGTGAGATATAGAAATCCGAATATTTATCAAATAATTGACCAACGAGTATATCGAGTAATTTATGAAAACCAAATTCTTGACTTGAATACTTATTCTTCAGAGAAAAATCTAAATTTTCAAATTGAATTATATATCAAATATTTAATTGATTTGAAAAGGATATGTTCAGATTTAAAAATCCCATTTGAGAAATCTGACAGAATACTATTTATGGCAGATAAAAGGATTAACAAAACGGAGAAATTAAAAAATTACGGATAAACACGTACAACAACTCATAAAATTTATGCTTACATTTGATATAGCACAAATCTTATAAAAACTCGTTAGGCATAATTTATAACGTATCATTATCGTATATTTTCGTATCCCATCGTATCGTTATTGAAATATTTTCACTAGCTTTGTTAATATATGAACCAAGTACACACATTAAATATCGAAATAGATTGGAAATTAATTTCAGTCATAAGCAAAATAGACAGATTTGATGCAGAATGGACATCAATCGAAAAAAAAGAAGGTCAAAGTCTAAAACAATTAAAAGCAATAGCAACCGTAAGAAGCGTTGGTGCATCTACAAGGATTGAGGGTTCAAAAATGAGTAATGAAGAAGTAGATGTTCTTTTAAGTGATTTAACAATCGATAAATTAAAAGATAGAGATTCTCAAGAAGTTGCTGGTTACTTTGACGTTTTAGATTTAATTTCTGAATCTTATGACGGAATTGACATAACGGAAAATTCACTCAAAAACTTACATAATAGATTATTAAGATATAGCGTTAAAGATGATTGGCATAAAGGAAATTACAAACAACTTAGTAATAGTGTAGAAGCTACATTTCCAGATGGTTCAACTCAAATAATTTTTGAAACAGCTACACCTGGAATACAAACTGAAGATGCCATGAGAGCGTTAATAAAGTGGTATGTTAATGATAAAGAAACGCATCCATTAGTTAAAACTGCAATATTTTGTTATGAATTTGTAAGTATTCATCCATTTCAAGATGGTAATGGTCGAATTAGCAGATTGCTTTCGTCTCTATTACTTATCAAATATGGCTATAAATGGATTCAATATGTAAGTTTTGAGCATGAAATAGAAAGTCGAAAAGTAGAATATTATCAAGAGTTAAGAAAATGTCAAGCTCAACGTCCTGGAGAAGAAATTACTACTTGGATATATTTTTTCTTTGATGCATTAATCAATATTCAAAATCAACTAATCGCAAAACTTAATACTCAAGGAGTAGAATCAAGTCTTTCTCCAAAAGAAAAATCTATTTTAGTATTTATTGCAGATCATCCTGGAACGAGATCAGGTGAAATAGCAACTAAACTAAAAATCCCAAATCCAACAATAAAGAAAATACTTTCTGTACTTGTAAATAAAAATCTCATTGAAAAATATGGTTCAGGTCCAGGAACAAATTATGGAATAAAATAGGACCAGACTAAGGGACAATGGACCCATAAAAATAACTACGCCTAACAAGAACTGAGTTAAAATCCAAGTCTTTTTATCATTAATTCTATGTATTAGTATTCTAGGCTTAAACTTCTGTTTAAGCTTTTTTAGTTATTTATTTTGTGGCCGTTATTACTATTTAGCTATTAACATTGAAACAAATGTTTCATCATATGGGTTTCCAGATTTGGCTATTGCAAATGCTTGTTTTAATAATTTATTAGAAATTGCAATTAACGCCAACTTCTTACTCTTTCCTTTGTTTACAATTTGCTCATAAATTTCTCGACACGATTTATTTCTCATTGAAAAACCACCGTCTTTGACGGTGGTTCTTTACTTTCTTCCGTACCTGCACAAAAGCGCTTTTTGTAAACTTGTGGGTCGGGTTTATTTTTAAAAAACTTAGAAAGTTTTCTAGCTCTAGGGATAAACTTTTACGGAGCATATTCAACATAAGCAGTAAGATAGTAGAAAAGTGCTGTTTTCGTTTACGGGTAAAGTACTTTTCTGAAATTCTAAATTCGGTTTTTAAGGTGCTGCTAAATAATTCTGCTTTTAATCTTTCAAAAATTAAAATTGTAGTTTTTTTTCATTTTTATAATTAGTTGATTACTAACTAAATATACGAAAATATTAACTAGAAAACAAAATTAAACTACTGTAAATCAAATAATTAAAAGCTTAACTTAATGACATTGAGTTCTAGCCTACTTACGAAAATCCTCGCGGATTTTCTATTTGGTTTGTCTTTGCTAAATTTATTACTAAACCACACAATTAATCATACACAAACTCGTTGTTAGGACAAGACAAGGAAAATAAAAAACGAAATGAATAAAGTAAAGCTCAATTAAATAGGATCTGATAAAAACTTACTCAAGACACAATTAAAACAATGAAAACAATGAAATATATTTTAACTTGTTTAGTTTTTTTGCTCTTATTTTCATCTTGTAATATTTATAATACTCTGCGTTATGGTGGATTACCAACACAAAGAGATCACACTCATTTTACCCAGCGAAAAATTGAAAACCAACTACCAATTTTTAATTTTATCGAACCTAATAAGAATTATGATTTAGGTAACTCAATTGGCTTAACAAATAAATCACTAAGCGCAACTAACGTAACTCTTGATAGTTTTGTCAAATTACACAAAACTATTTCATTTATAATAATTCGTAACGATACTATTTTATATAAAAGGTATAATAAGAAATATTCTGGCACTTCATTAGTTTCTTCTTTTTCAATGGCAAAACCGATGGTTTCTACGTTAATTGGTATAGCTATAAAGGAAGGAAAAATTGAAAGTATAAATAGTAGAATGACAGATTACTTAACTGAATACAAAAGTTATGCAGGTTTTGATAGTATTACAATAAAAAATCTGCTTCAGCATACTTCAGGTATAAAATTTGGGGATGGAAAATTCAATTTAATTTTTGATAATGCAAAATATTATTGGGGTAAAAATTTAAGAGAAAAATTGACCAAATTAACTCTTAAAAATCCACCAAATACAGAATATCATTACAGCAATGCAAACATTCAATTATTAGCATTAATTATAGAAAGGGTAACAAAAGGTTCCATTTCAAAATATTTAGAAACTAAAATTTGGAAACCTTTAGGGATGGAGGCTCCTGCTTTTTGGAGCTTAGACAGTAGTAAAGAAAATAATATAGAAAAAGCCTTTTGTTGTTTACAAGCACGTTCTATTGATTTTGCCAAATTTGGCAGATTATATCTAAATAAAGGTAATTGGAACGGTAAACAAATTATTTCTAAAGAATGGGTAAAACAAGCAACACAATCAGATTCCAAAAATAATATTAACAGACATTTTTATAACTACAATTGGGGTATTGGACCTTTAAAGTATGGTAGTTTTTATGCGGTAGGCTTATACGGGCAATACTTATATAATTATCCCAAAAAAAATATTCAAATTGTTCGTTTTGGAGGAGCATTAATTTCATATAATCCAAATTTTTGGCAAGACATTTTTCTACAAATCATAGACCAAATTAACTAAATATATGAAGCTTATATAGATGAATTTTAAAGGAATCAATTACTGCCGTCAGTAAAAAGAAATTAGGTATTAGTTTCTTTATTATAAAAATGAAAATAATTAGGACTGAAAAGAAACACGCCCTACAACAACGTAATAAGAAAAATGTCATTTAAGAACTATTTGTTTATTTACAAAAAAAATAAAAATTTTATTTATTTCTTCTCTTTAATCAAATAGATATACACCGGATAATGATCACTATATCCGCCAGTATAGCCACTATTGGAAAAACTTCTAAACGGATATCCTTTATAACGTCCTCTTTTAGTGGTTAAAAACCGTTTGTTAAAAACATTTGCCTTATACATTTTATAAGAAGAAAGGTCTTTTTCTCCTGTATCTAAAGCTGGTGAAGTGAAAAATATTTGATCGAATAAATTAATATTATCTCTATAGCCCGTTGTATTAAAACCCCGTTTGTGCATTTCTTCAAACGGATTGTACAAATCACCTGATTTTACATTTTTCTTTTTCCCTTTTGTTTTTAACACCTTTTTAAAACTAGAATTCATTGGATCATCATTAAAATCACCTATGCTAAAAATTTTAGCGTTTGGATCCGTTTCTTGTATTTTATCAATAATTCTTGTATTCTGATATGCCGCCTTTTCTCGCAATTGCCTAGTTGCTGCTTCACCACCACTTCTAGAGGGCCAATGATTTACAATTACATGAATTAATTCATCGTCTAAATACCCAGAAACTAACAATTGATCTCTTGTATAAACTCTAAAATTATTTCTAAAAATAGTTGGCGTAAACGATTCGTGATAAATTGGTTTAAAATATCTTTTTTGATATAATATCGCTACATCAATTCCTCTTTTATCAGGCGATTCGTAATGAATAATGTCATAATTCATTTTTTTTAAATGTTTCGATTTTACCAAATCTTCTAAAACAGCTCTATTTTCAACCTCTGAAACTCCAATTATAGCCGGACCTGTTTTTGCTTTATCAAAGCCAATCTGAGAGATTACACTTCCTAATTTCTCAATTTTATCCCAATACACTTTAGATTTATTTCCTTTCAATTTCATCATCGGACTTGCTTCGTCGTTCTTATTCGGATCATTAATTGTGTCAAATAAGTTTTCTAAATTGTAAAAAGCAAGCGTCCTAATAGTATATTGATTTGTTTTCGTTTGTGCTTTTACGAGTAAAGAAATACACATAAAACCCACAAAGAGTAGTCTTTTTTTCATTTTGCAAGTTTTTTATTACAAAGATAAACAATTTTAAAACCCTTCTAATATATTGAAAATTAGCTATTAATTTATTTTTTATATCTTTAAATAAAAAATTGAAAGCTATGAAAAAGATCATCTTAACGATGTTCTTGATGGTTATTTTCTACCCGAAAATTACTGCTCAGAACATTGTAAAAGGAATTGTTGTTGATTACAATTCCGAAAAACCTATTCAAGGAGTTTCTATTTCCTTACAATCTACAACAGTCAAAACAAAAGCAAACGGAACCTTTGTTTTAGAAAATTTATCCAACGGAAAATTTATTGTAATTTTTAAATTTAAAGGCTATGAAACACAAAATTTTCCGATTCAATTAGATGGAAAAATAATTGATTTAGGAACTATTTTATTTTATGAAGACATTTCTGTAGAGCAAGATTTAAGTACCATTTCTCTTACAGATGATGAATTAAATGACGATAGTAGTGCCGCAGATAACATCTCTGGTTTGTTACAATCTTCAAAAGACATCTATTTAAGATCAGCAGCGTTTGAATTTAGTTCTTCCTTTTTTAGAGTTAGAGGTTTAGATTCTGACAATGCTCCGTTATTGATTAACGGAATTGAAATGAATAAAATTTACACGGGAAGACCTCAATGGAGTAATTGGGGCGGGTTAAATGACGTAACCAGAGAACAAGAATTTAGCTCAGGATTAGCCCCGTCTAGTTTTACTTTTGGTGGTGTTTTAGGAGCAACAAACATTAATGTTAGAGCTTCTGAAGCGAAACCTGGCGGAAGAATTTCGTATTCTTCTTCTAATAGAAGTTACGAACACAGAATTATGGTAACATATTCTTCCGGGTTATTGAAAAATAATTGGGCTTTTATATTTTCTGCAAGTAGAAGAGCAGGAAACGAAGGTTTTAATGATGGTACTTTTTATGATGCTAATTCGTTTTTTACATCGGTTGAGAAAAAAATAAACGCTGCTCATAGCGTCAATTTTACAGCTATTTATACGCCAAATAAAAGAGGAAAATCTTCTGCAAATACCCAAGAAGTGTATGATTTAAAAGGTATTCAATACAATTCGTATTGGGGGATGCAAAACGGACGAATGCGAAATTCTCGTCAAAAAAGAATTGTAGAACCAATTGTAATGTTGAATCATTATTGGACAATTAACAATAAAACGACATTGAATACCAATGTCGCTTATCAGTTTGGGGAAGTTACAAATAGCAGAATAGATTATAACGGAAGTAAAATTGATGGATCAATAAATGGTATTCCAACCATTGTAAGTTTAGGCGGTTCTAATCCAGACCCAACGTATTATCAAAAATTACCAAGTTATGGTTTAAGTCAAGGTTACAGCAATGTGTATGAAATGGAAAAAACCTTTATACGTAATGGTCAATTAGACTGGACACGTTTGTATCAAGGAAATTTAAATCCGTTTAACCAAGGATATGCTGCATATGTTTTATATGATGATAGAAATGATGACCGGCAATTTTCTGTAAATTCCATTTTTGAAACCGAAATCAATGAAAACATTACGATCAACGCTTCTGTACAATACAGAAAATTTAGCTCGGATAATTTTGCGCAAGTAAAAGACCTACTAGGTGGAACAAAATATTTAGATGTAGATTCTTTTGCTGATACAAACAATTTTAAACAAAACGATTTACAAAATCCTTTTAGAGAGGTTGGTGTTGGAGACGCGTTTAAATACAACTATAATTTAACTAGTAATTTTATTGGCGGTTTTGTTCAGGCGCAATTTAAATACAGTAAAATTGATTTTTATGCCGCTGCTAGTATTTCAACTACATCACATAATAGAGATGGTTTTTATCAAAACGGAAAATTTGCTACAGGAAATGCTTCTTTAGGAAAGTCTAAAAAACCATCTTTTACAAATTATGGTTTTAAAAGTGGTGCAACCTATAAAATAAATGGACGTCATTTAGTCGATATTAATGCAGGTTATTTAACAAAAGCACCAACATTAAGAAACACATTTTCTAACTCAAGAGTTAACAATGATATTGTTGAAAACTTAACAAGTGAAAAAATCTTTTCTGCAGATGCAAGTTATATCCTAAGAAGTCCAATTTTACAAGCGAGAGTTACAAGTTACTATGCAAAAATAAAAGACGCAACAGAAGTTTCGTTTTATTATGCAGACGGAATTGGAGGAAGCGGATCTGATTACACCGCTTTTGTACAAGAGATTTTAACTAAAATCGATAAAAAACATATTGGAGCAGAATTAGGATTGGAAGCGCAAGTTACAGCATCAATAAAATTAAAAGGAGTTGCAAATATTGGTCAATATACGTATGATAATAATCCAACTTTAACGTTAAAATCTGAAGTTGACGGATTTCAATTTGCACCAAGAGCTTCCAACTTAAAAAATTACAAATTAGCCGCTGGACCACAACAAGCATATTCTGTTGGGTTTGAGTATAGAGATCCTAGTTATTGGTGGATTGGAGCAACTATAAATTTCTTTGCAAATGCTTATATAGATGTTAACCCATTGACCAGAACAAGCAATTTTACTGATAACGGAGGAATTCCTTTTAACGATTATGATCCTGTATTGGCAAAACAATTGTTAGAACAAGAAAAGTTTGACAGCTATAATGTGGTCAATTTAATTGGAGGGAAATCTTGGAAATTTAACGACTATTACGTGAGTGTTTTTGCAAGTATTAGCAATTTACAAAACACCAAATATAAAACGGGCGGTTTTGAACAAGGCAGAAATGCAAATTACAGAGAATTAAGAGACGACAAAGCTTTAGCTAGTCCAATTTTTGGAGCTAAATATTGGTACGGAAGAGGAGCAACTTACTTTTTAAATGTCAACTTTAGATTTTAATCATTATAAAAAATTTACTAAAAAACAAAGCTATGAAAACAATTAAAATTTACAACATCATTACATTATTTATATTGGTATTTACACTAAATTCTTGTGTACAAGACGGAGATTTTACAATCCCAGAGCTAACTGTTAAAGAAACAAATATTACAGCAAATTCAACTTTAGAAAAAGTAAAAACAGCTTTACAACAAGAGTTTTTTTCTAATGAAAAATTAGTATTTACATTTCCTATAAATGAAAATAATCCAACATTTATTGAAGCTTATGTAATTTCATCCGATGCTACTGGAAATTTTTATAACAAACTCATTGTTCAAGATAAAGCAGAAAATCCGACAGCAGGAATTGAAATTTTAATCAACAAATCTGCGTTAAGTAATCTGTTTACTATCGGACAAAAAATATATATCAAATTAGATGGTTTGTCGGTTTCCTATGATGACGGACAAAGTACAGTAAACCCAATAAATTTAGCTCCAGGAAAGTATTCGTTGGGTTTTTTAGAAGGTGATAGATCTGGTAAAATTCCTTCAACCGCAATAAAGAATCATCTTTTTAGAACATCAACAATTGCGGCAATTATTCCTCAAAAAATTACGGTAGAAACGATAACAGATGCAACACTAAATACATTTGTTCAATTAGAAAAAGCACAATTTGATATTTCTGAAAAAGGAAAAACTTTTGCAGGAGAAAAATATGATGAATACGATGGTTTTCGATATCTTTTTGAATGTGGATCAGAACACGAGTTAAGATTGCAAACCAGTACGTTTTCTAGTTTTAAATCGACTTTAATTCCTGAAGGACAAGGAAAAATTGATTTTATTTTAACCAAAGATTTTAAGTCAGAATTTTTAGTTGCCATTGTAAATTCTCCTTCAACAATTGATTTTACAAATGCTACAAGATGTGATCCTGTCTTTTTAAATTGCCCTGAGAACACAAATGTTGGAAACGTTATTTTAATCGATGAAAATTTTGAAAATATTAAAACCAATTCGCAATTACTCAACGCAGGTTGGTCAAATATCAATGCAAATGGTGGTAAAAATGTCTTTAAATCAAAAACAAAAAACGGCAATAGAGTCATGGAAATGTCTGCTTATAATACTGCCGAAAATCCATTAGAAATCTGGTTAATTTCTCCAACAATTAATTTAGATACTACCACATATGAAACCTTAACTTTTGAAACCAACAACGGATATGACAATGGAAAAGCATTAAAAGTTTTTGTTTCATCCGATTTTTCTGGAGATGTAAAAACAGCAACTTGGACTCAAATTAATGCAAATCTATCCGTAGGGCCAAGCAGTGATTATTCAAACTTTTTTACCAAATCTGGCAACATCAGTTTGTCTTGTTTATCAGGAAACGTACACGTTGCTTTTCAATATTTTGGTGGCGACGGGGGCGTTTCTACAACGGTACAAATAGACAATGTAAAAATTACTGGAAACTAATTTAGATTACAGGTCTTATAGAAAAACCTCTTCATTTATTTTATAAAATGATGAGGTTTTTATTAGTTTAAATTTCGTTTTTCTATAAAAAAGCGTTTTAAAATTTGCGAACATTCGTTTTCTAAAATTCCACCCACAACGTTTGTTTTTGGATGAATTGTGGTTTTTAGTTTTAAAAAACCACGTTCTAATTCAGAAGCACCATAAACAATTTTTCCTAATTGCGCCCAGTAACTTGCGCCAGCACACATTTGGCAAGGTTCTAACGTAACATACAACGTGCAATCTTTTAAATATTTTCCTCCTAAATAATCTGCTGCAGCCGTAAATGCTTGCATTTCTGCATGCGCAGTTACATCATTTAAAGTTTCTGTTAAGTTGTGTGCTCTTGCAATAATTTGTTCTTTAAAAACGATAATTGCCCCAACAGGAACTTCGCCTTTATCAAAAGCAATTGCGGCTTCATCTAAAGCTTTTTTCATAAAATAAACATCATCAAAAGGATTCAACATCATAAAAAATATTTTTTCAATAATACAAAAAGCAAATCAGATGTAAAACTCGTACTTTTGTTGCATGTCAACAAAACTTTTAGATACAATTTACAATCCTAAAGATGTGCGGAAATTAAAACCAGCACAATTACCGGTTTTAGCAAAAGAATTGCGTGACTTTATTATTGATATTGTTGCCACAAAAGAAGGGCATTTAGGCGCAAGTTTAGGCGTTGTAGAATTGACAATTGCCTTGCATTATTTGTTTGATACACCAACTGATTTATTGGTTTGGGATGTTGGGCATCAAGCCTATGGACATAAAATATTGACCGAACGAAAAGCTGTTTTTGACACCAATAGAAGACTAAACGGAATTTCGGGTTTTCCGAAAAGAAGCGAAAGTGTGTATGATGCTTTTGGCGTTGGACATTCTTCAACCTCAATTTCTGCAATTTTAGGAATGGCAATCGCATCAAAATTAAAAGGAGAAACCGAAAAACAACATATTGCAGTTATCGGAGATGCTTCTATTGCAAGCGGAATGGCTTTTGAAGCATTGAATCACGCCGGAGTTACAGATGCCAATGTATTGGTTATTTTAAATGATAATGCAATTGGAATTGATCCGTCGGTTGGCGCGTTAAAAGAATATTTAACTAAAGTAAAAACAGATAAAAGACTGGCTGCTCAAAACAACATTATAAAAGCCTTAAACTTTAAGTATTCTGGGCCAATTGATGGTCATAATTTAGAGGAATTACTAGCTGAATTATCTCGGTTAAAAAAAATAAAAGGACCAAAATTCTTACACATAATTACAACCAAAGGGAAAGGTTTACAACAGGCCGAAGAGAACCAAGTGCAGTATCACGCGCCAGGAAAATTTGATAAAACCACTGGAGAAATCATTCCGACAGCACAAAAAATTGAGCCACAAAAATACCAAGATGTATTTGGAAAAACCTTGGTTGAATTGGCAGAAAAAAATGATAAAATTGTCGGCATCACTCCAGCAATGATTACAGGAAGTTCTCTGAAATTTTTATTAGAAAAATTCCCTGAAAGAACTTTTGATGTTGGTATTGCAGAACAACACGCGGTAACTTTAGCCGCAGGAATGGCAACGCAGGGAATGATTCCTTTTTGTAACATTTATTCTACCTTTTTACAACGTGCGTACGATCAAATTATACACGATGTTGCCTTGCAAAATTTACCTGTTGTTTTCTGTTTAGACAGAGCTGGTTTGGTTGGCGAAGATGGCGCAACACATCACGGAGTTTTTGATTTGGCATATTTACGATGTATTCCTAATCTAATTCTTTTTGCACCAAGAAATGAAGTTGAACTTCGCAATATCATGTACACTGCTCAATTAGGATTAAAAAACCCGATTGCAATTCGATATCCAAGAGGGAAAGGGGTTTTGATTGATTGGAAACAAACTTTTTCCAACATAAAAATTGGCACAGGAGTTTGTCTAAAAGAAGGAAAAGATATTGCCCTTTTATCAATTGGGAGCATTGCAAAAAATGTAACTCTTTCCATTGAAAAAGTGAGTCAGGAAATTGAGGTTGCGCATTACGATATGCGTTTTGTAAAACCTTTGGATGAAAAATTACTGCATACAATTTTCAGTTCTTTTGAAAATATAATTACTGTTGAAGACGGAACCATTTCTGGTGGATTTGGATCTGCCATCGCAGAATTTGCGTTAAAAAACAACTATAAGAACAACATTACAGTACTTGGAGTTCCAGATACATTTATCCATCAAGGAACTGTTGAAGAACTACATAAAATTGCAAAAATAGATGCTGAATCTATCTTTAATGCAATTAAAAAAGCAGCATTAATTAATTAATGCTGCTTTTGTCTGTTCTAACGGAATCGAGAACTTATAAAAAATGTACTTTTATTTATATCTCGACTCCGTTCGATTTGACATTTTAAAGATTTTTTTATTTGATAATTACTTTTCCTGTTGCTTTTCTATTATTAGCATCTATCAAATTAACGATATAAACTCCAGAAGTTAAGTTTGCCGAAACAGGTTGTTTCTCTTGTTGTGTAAAATCTACTTGTTTAGAAAACACCTGTTTTCCGTTGATATCAAATAGCAATAAATTCGCTTTTCCTAAGGTGTTTTTAGCAAAAATGGTAAATTCTCCATTAGAAACTGTTGGATACATGGTAAATACTTTGTTGTTTTTTACAACATCTTCTATAGAAGCTGTAGCTGCTGAAAACTGTCCTGAAAAAACACCTCTTCCGTATGTTGAAGCAAAAACTTTGTTGTCATCTCTTACATCTAAATCCGTAACTTTTACATTAGACATTCCACTAAATGATTGAATCCATTTCGGAGAAGCATCTTTAAAGTTGCCTGTTCTCCAAACGCCTAATTGTGTTCCAATAATTACTTCATTAGTATTCAAAGGATTCATTAAAATAGCTTTTACTGGAATATCTGGGAAATCACCTTCTTTGTTTACCCATGTTGTTCCACCATCAGCTGTGTACCAAATACTTACAACACCATAATTATGAAATGTTACTAAAATTTCATTTTCATTTGTTCCGAATTCAATATCAGAAATACTACCAGTAAAATTTGCTCCTGTTATTTTAGTCCAAGTATTTGTGCCTAAATTTGCTTGAGTTACTCTTAATAATTCTCCATTTTTTAACCCAACATATAAATTAGATTGAGTAGTTATATACGGAGATGTTTTCAAAGCACTTGGTGCTGCATTCATCAACGCATTTGTTAAGCTTGTTGTTGCAACAGCAGAACCTCCTGGTTTTATATTATCATATCTTCTTATAATATAATTACTTCCACTCGAATAATTTGAATATAAAAGATCTTTATTAGAATCTAACTCTTCTGTATTTATAAAATCACCATTACTTCCATCCTCTTTATTTATTTCTCTCCAGGCACTGGTATTAAAATCATACAACTGAATACTGTTATTATACACATAATTTGCAATTAAGTATACATCAGTACCATCTTGGTCAAAAGCACTATAAGCACCATCTCCTCCAGAAATATCTACACTTGAATTAATAGCAGCATTTGTATTATTAAAAAATTGTGTGCCATTATCTTGTGCTCCTGCTAAAAAAGCATCATTATTCGTTCCAGAAATGGTAGTAGGAGCTACGCCTACTGTATAAAACTGTGTTACATTATACTCTTTATTTCTTTCTTCTATTGCAGTAGTGGTCGTTTCTGCACCTAACAATGAAGTTGCATAATAAACACCGCCATCATTTCCAATAATTGCTTTATTTACATCTGTTGGGTGAAATGCCCAACTATGTTGATCTGGATGAATAGTTGGAATTGGTAAATTGGCATCTAAAAAATAAGGCTTATCATTATTTCCTTTATGCCATTTAGAAATTTGTTTCCATGAACCACCTGAATTTGTGCTTCTAAACAAATCGATTCCACCAGCATAAATAATATTGTCATTTGTTGGGTCAACTTCAATTACCAAATTATAATAAGATTGCTCTCTAGTAAAATCCGTGTTAGGAATACCTGGATCTGCATCAGCCGGAGTAATAATATTTGTTGTGTTTGTAAAACCATCTAAAGTAACCAACATCACTGGCGCACCAGAAATATGACATAATGCATATATTTTGTCTTTATTTGTTTTAGAAACTGCTAATTCTACTCTTCTTCCATTAGGAATAGTTTGTTCAACTGTAAAAGAAGTACCATTTGTAGATTTTAAAATAGTTCCTCCGCCTTTTCCGTAGATATTCGCTTCTGTTCCTATCCAAAGTGTGTTGTCTGCTCCTATTTCAAAATCATTTGGTTCGTAAAAAGAATCTACTCTTCCTTGAGGTGTTCCAGGAATTGTTGGTAATGAATTAGCTAACCAAGTCCAATTTGCTCCATTATCTATAGATTTATATAATCCATGAACTTGAGCTCCAGGGAACTGATTGTTTCCAACTCCACCACCTGCAATACCAATAAATATTTCGGTTTTACTAGTTGCTGGGTTATTCCAAGCTACAATATCATTAATATAAAATATTCTCTTTTCTATTTCAAAATTTAAGTTATCACTAAAAATATTTGACCAAGAAGCTCCTCCATCAATAGATTTCCAAACTCCATTCCCTGTAACTCTGTCACTTTTATAAGATTCTCCTGTACCCACATACATAATTTGTGAATTGTTTGGATCAACAGTTATACAACTTACAGATAAGTTTTCATCAATACCCACTCGTATCCAAGATGAATTTGCGTCTGTAATATCATTATTTACCCACAAACCTCCAGAAACTCCACCAGCAAAAACACGTTTATTTGTTGCGTCATTTGGGTCAAATAGTACAACTCTGGTTCTACCACCAACATTATTTGGACCTCTTTCTACCCATTTATTATCAGCAGCATCTCCAGGAACTCTTTGTAATTTTCTTTGAGATTTTAATTCTTGTTGAACTTTAGATACATTCTCAGGATATGTTCTTCCAGTATTTGGGTTCATTTCTAATAAATATTGTTCTTCAAAATATTTATTAGGTGGAATTCCTTTTGCTTTTCTCTCTTTTTTGGTAAGTTGAAGTGTTTTATTATACGGATGATTCTTTAAGAAGTTAGCATATTTTTCTTTAGCATTATCGCTTTTAGAATCTTGATTTAAACTTGTGTATATTGCAAAAGCTGCAATAATCAATGCAAAAGCGAATAGTATTTTTTTCTTCATAATATATTTATCTTAAAATTTAATTTTCTCAAAAATAACTAATTCTTTTTAAATAAGGTTTCCATTTAATTTTTTGTGTAACCGAATTGCGTAACTATCAGACATTTTAGAAACGTAACTACAAATTTTCATAATTCTGTTGTATAAATTATCCGTGGTGTTTTTGTATTCGTTTGGCAATAAATTTAATACCAACACATCATAATTAGATGCTGTTCCTAAATAATTGTTATTTAATGCGTTTACAAATACATCTAATACATCTGCAATAATTTTATAGCCTGCAACTTCTTTTTCTACAACATCGTTGCTTTTGTAAATTTTTTCTACACTAATTTTTAGGATGTCGTTTATTTGTGCCTCATAGGTACATCTGTCTAACAAACCTTTGTCAAATTCTCCTTTTAAAATAGCTTCTTCATTTGCTAAAAAGATATCCACTGTTTCATTTACCAAAACACCGATTGCCAATGCGCGTAAATAACTAACTCTGTCTTTTTTATGTTGTAAAGAATGATATTTCTTTGTGTCAATGGTATCTTTTACCAGCTTAATCATGAATTCTAGGGCAAAATCTTCTTCGATTAAACCTAAGTTGATACCGTCTTCAAAATCGATAATTGTATAACAAATATCATCAGCAGCTTCTACTAAATACGCCAACGGATGTCTGTAAAAAGAAACATCGTTTGTGGTAGATTTTCGCAATAATCCCAATTCATTCGCAACATCTAAAAAAGCGTCTTTTTCTGATTGAAAAAAGCCATATTTTTTATCGACAATATGTTGGGTTGGTTTTTTGGGTAAACTTTCTTTCGGATATTTTAAAAACGCCCCCAACGTTGCGTAAGACAATCGCAATCCGCCAGAAATACCTTTTCTTGTTTCTGTTAATATTTTAAATCCGTTAGCGTTTCCTTCAAAATCTATCAAGTCTTGATATTCTTTTTCGGTAAGTTCCTCTTTATATTTTGCGCCATTTCCGGTTTTAAAATATTCGCCGATTGCTTTTTCTCCAGAATGTCCAAAAGGCGGATTCCCAATATCGTGTGTTACAGAAGCTGCAGCAACGATGGCGCCAAAATCGTTAAAAGTATAGCCCAATGTTGCTAAGTTTGGATGACGTTCTAACAACACTTTCCCTACACGTCTTCCAATACTTCTACCAACAACAGACACTTCTAAACTGTGTGTTAACCGTGTGTGTACAAAATCGGTTTCTGACAACGGAATTACCTGTGTTTTGTCTTGTAAGCTTCTAAATGCTGATGAAAATATAATTCTATCAAAATCTACATCAAAGCCCAAACGTGTTTCGTCTTGTTGTGCTCTATGGCGTTTTTCTGTATCTCCAAATCGTTTTAACGATAGTAATTGTTCCCAGTTCATTGTTGAATTATTAATTGATTTGTAAATCTACAAAATAGATTTCTCGACTCCGCTCGAAATGACAAAAAAAGAGAAGCATTGCTGCTTCTCTCTATCAACTTTTAATTTAGTATGAAAAACTATTTTCATAGTATTTCATAACCTTTGGATTTGATTATGATCCACACATTAAGCAATCGTCTGGTCCAGCATTTTTAGATGCTTCTACCATTGCTTTATATTCTTCAGGAGATATTGGTTTTTCTTCTTCTTTTTTCTCTTTTGAGAGTGTAAACTGTGTTGCGTTTACTGCCGATTTTGTTCTTAAGTAATACATTCCTGTTTTTAATCCAGATTTCCATCCGTAGAAATGCATTGAAGTAAGTTTTCCAAAATCTGGATCTTGCATAAATAAGTTTAATGATTGCGATTGATCGATAAAATATCCTCTATGGCGAGCCATATCAATAATATCTTTCATACTCATTTCCCAAACTGTCTTGTACAATTCTTTTAAGTCTGCTGGAATTGCATCGATATGTTGAATAGATCCGTTTGCACGCATAATATCTTCTTTCATATCGTTATTCCACAACCCTAACTCTACTAAGTCTTCTAACAAGTGCTTGTTTACAACAATAAACTCACCAGATAATACTCTTCGTGTATAAATATTAGAAGTATACGGCTCAAACGCTTCGTTGTTTCCTAAGATTTGAGAGGTTGATGCTGTTGGCATTGGTGCTACTAATAATGAGTTTCTAACTCCGTGCTTCATTACATTCTTACGTAATTTTGCCCAATCCCAGTTTCCACTTAATTCATCATCTTTAATTCCCCACATATTAAATTGGAATTCTCCTTCAGACATTGGAGAACCTTTAAATGTAGAATATGGTTCTTTTGCTTTTGCAATTTCCATTGATGATGTAACTGCAGCAAAATACATGGTTTCAAAAATCTCTTGATTCAGTTTTTTTGCTTCTTCTGACGTAAATGGCATACGTAAATTGATAAATGTATCTGCCAAGCCTTGAATTCCTAATCCAACTGGTCTGTGACGGAAGTTTGAATTTTCTGCCTCTTTAACAGGATAGTAATTCATATCGATAACCGTATCTAAATTACGAGTTACCTTTTTAGTTACATCAAATAATTTTTTATGATTAAAGAATTTTTCTCCATTTTCTTTTTCTGTAACAAACATCGGTAAAGCAATTGACGCCAAGTTACATACAGCAACTTCGTCATTAGCTGTATATTCCATAATTTCTGTACATAAGTTTGAAGAACGGATTGTTCCTAAATTCTTATGATTCGTTTTACGGTTTACAGCATCTTTATACAACATGTACGGCGTACCTGTTTCAATTTGAGATTCTAATATTTTTTCCCAAAGTTCTCTTGCCTTAATGGTTTTTCTTCCTTTGCCAGCTGCTTCATAGCCTTCATACAAACGCTCAAATTCGTCTCCATAAGAATCAAATAAATGCGGACATTCATTTGGACACATCAATGTCCAAGTTCCGTCTTCTTGAACACGTTTCATAAACAAATCTGGAATCCACATTGCGTAAAATAAATCTCTTGCACGCATTTCTTCTTTTCCGTGATTTTTCTTTAAATCTAAAAAGTCAAAAATATCTGCATGCCAAGGTTCTAAATACATTGCGAAAGAACCTTTACGTTTTCCTCCACCTTGATCTACGTAACGAGCTGTATCATTAAATACTTTTAACATTGGTACAATTCCGTTTGATGTACCATTTGTTCCTCTAATATAAGAACCCGTAGCTCTTACATTATGAATAGATAAACCAATTCCACCAGCGGATTGAGAAATTTTTGCTGTTTGTTTTAGAGTGTCATAAATTCCGCCAATACTATCATCTTGCATTTGTAATAAGAAACAAGAAGACATTTGTGGTTTTGGTGTACCAGCATTAAATAAAGTTGGAGTTGCATGTGTAAAATATTTTTTACTCATTAACTCGTACGTAGCAATTGCTTCATCAATATCATTTTTATGAATACCAATAGAAACACGCATTAACATGTGCTGTGGACGTTCAGCTATTTGACCGTTTAACTTTAATAAATACGACCGTTCTAATGTTTTAAAACCAAAATAATCGTAATTAAAATCTCTATTATAAATAATTGTAGAATCTAATTTTTCTGCATTGTCTTTAATGATTTTATATACATCATCTGCCAACAATGGCGCTTTTTTATCTGTACGTGGATTTACATAGTAGTACAAATCGTCCATGGTTTCTGAAAACGATTTCTTTGTGTTTTTATGTAAGTTAGAAACAGCGATTCTTGCAGCTAATTTTGCATAATCTGGATGAGCAGTTGTCATTGTAGCAGCAGTTTCTGCAGCTAAATTGTCTAATTCTGATGTGGTAACACCGTCATATAAACCTTCAATAACACGCATGGCAACTTTTACAGGATCAACAATTTTGTTTAATCCGTAGCACATTTTTTTTACTCTAGCAGTAATTTTATCAAACATTACTGGCTCTTTCTTGCCGTCTCTTTTTAGTACATCCATAGTTTTTATTTACGATTTTAAAGATTTTTGATTTACGATTATACGTATTCTAATTAATTTTTATTCTTGATTTTATTTCTCATTGTTTTAATGGAAGCGACTGTTATTGATAATAATTCATTTGCTTCTTTCCACAATCTTACTATTTCTTCTTTATGCTGTTTATTTATTTCTCCAAATATTTCTAAGAAATACATACTTTCATCTGTTTCTTCTTCAACAATTTTTAATTTATTAATAAAATCTCTGTCCGATTTTGCTCTACAAGCGGCTCTATAATTTGCGCCTACAGAACTAGAACATCTTATTAATTGTCTACAAAAAGCATCATATTCTCTATTTACAGGAAAACCTGAACATAAGTGCCAACAATCTATTGCGAACTTTTTAGTTCGTTTTTTTAAAATCTCTTTCATTTAATTTTTAATCTAAATTTTAGTTTACAATTTATGCAATCGTAAATCGTGATTCTAAAATTGTAAATCGCTAAAAATCTGAGTCGAAGCTAATATTTCCTGTTCCTCCAGATTTTACACCTGCCTTTTGATATTCTGAAACTCTTTTTTCAAAGAAATTTGTTTTTCCTTCTAAAGAAATCATTTCCATAAAGTCAAAAGGGTTTGTAGCATTATATTCTTTTTCGCAATTGAATTCTCCTAGCAATCTATCTGTAACAAATTCTAAATACTGTGTCATTAACTTGGCGTTCATACCAATTAAACTTACAGGTAATGATTCTGTAATAAATTTGCGCTCAATATTTAATGCATCAACAATAATTTCTCTAATACGTTCTTTTGGCACTTTGTTTACAATATGGTTATTGTGTAAATGAACAGCAAAGTCACAATGCATTCCTTCATCTCTAGAAATTAACTCGTTAGAAAAAGTTAACCCTGGTAATAATCCTCTTTTCTTTAGCCAGAAAATAGAGCAAAAAGCACCCGAGAAAAAAATTCCTTCTACAGCAGCAAAAGCTATTAATCGCTCTGCAAAAGAATCAGATTCAATCCATTTTAAAGCCCAATCTGCTTTCATTTTAATTGCAGGAAAATTTTCTATTGCTCTAAACAATTTATCTTTCTCTACTTCATCTTTTACATACGTATCAATTAAAAGAGAATAGGTTTCTGAATGAATATTCTCCATCATGATTTGAAAACCATAAAAGAATTTTGCTTCAGAGTATTGAACCTCATTCACAAAATTTTCTGCCAAATTTTCATTTACAATTCCATCTGAAGCTGCAAAAAAGGCTAAAATATGTTTGATAAAATAACGTTCGTCTTCAGATAATTTATCATTCCAATCTACAATATCTGCATGTAAGTCAATTTCTTCTGCTGTCCAAATACAAGCTTGTTGTTTTTTATACCAATCCCATAAATCATCATGTTGAATTGGAAATATTACAAATCTATTGTCGTTTGGTTGTAAAATTGGTTCTATTGCAGACATTCGTTGAGAGAAAGTTTAAATTGTTTAAATTGTGTGTTTTTGTCGAAAAAGACGTTAACAAAGATTGGAAAATTTGACTGAAAAACGAAGTTATACTTATTCACAAAAAGTTGAAGTTTTTAACAAAACGTTCACATTTGGTTATTTTTGATATTTAAAAAAATATTTTTAAATATCTGTAAATCAGTTATTTATTTTTTATTTATTTTTAAACACCTTGGTTTTATTGACTTCTTCAAAAAACACGAATTTTAAAAATCTAAAATATATCAATTCTTTTTTTTGCTTTTTGAGTATGTTTTTTTTGCAAAAAAAAATGACTCACAAAGTAGGAGTCATTTTTATAAAAAAGATGCTTTTTTTACTCTTTTATGGTTGCTGTTAAACTGATGTTGACTTCAACTTTAAAATCCATTGGCCCTGCATCTGAAAGTGCATTTCCAGATAAAGTAATTACTGTTGAGCTATTATTTACAAATGCATTTTCTAATTGACTTATAATGGTTGCGTCTGTAATACTAAAAATTGTTTTGGCACTTGCAGCTTGAGAAATATTTAAGTTTGTTATTGTACCAATAACTGTATTATCAAATTTTAAAGTTCCAGAAGGTATTGTTCCGGCTGTATTTCCTGTAAAATCTTTGTATTTATAGGTAAACGAATTAATTTTAACTGCTGTTATTTTATCTATATATTGAGCAAAGTCTCCAGCGCGTAAATCGATTGTCTTAGTTAAATCAAATGTTCCGGTAGTCCCTGCTGTTTTTGGAATACTTACGTCTATACTTTCAGTTAAGTCGTTGTTAATTTTTAATTCTAAAAGCTCTAATAAACTACTACAAGAAACTGTTATTGTAGCTAATAATACTATCATTATTACTTTTTTCATGATTTCTTCTTTTATGTAAAAATACAAATTAGTTTTTTAAATGATTTTCTGCTACTTTTTCTAATTCAGCATACCAATCTTCTCCAAATTTACGAATTAAAGCTTGTTTAACAAATTTATAAACAGGTACTTGTAATTCTTTTCCTAAAGAACAAGCATCGTCACAAATTTCCCATTTGTGATAATTTACAGCCGAAAATTCAGCATAATCTCTAACTCTAATTGGATATAAGTGGCAAGAAATGGGTTTTTTCCAATCTATTTCACCTTGATTATACGCTTCTTCAATTGCGCACAAAGCGGTTTTATTTTCATCAAAAATTACATACGCACAATCTGCATTATTAATTAATGGCGTTTCTAATTCTCCAAAATCGCTTGTAACCCAAGTTCCTTCTTTTTCAATAACGTCAATTCCCTCTTGACGTAAAAAAGGTTTTACCTTCGGATAAATTTCTTCTAAAATTTTAGTTTCCTCTTTTTCTAAAGGAGCACCAGCATCACCATCAATACAACAAGCGCCTTTACATGCAGATAAGTTGCACACAAAATCTTTTTGAATAACATCTTCTGAAACGATTGTTTTTCCTAATTGAATCATCTCGCAAAAATACATTTATTTTTTTCTATTTCTTTATCTTTACAAATACTAAAAACAACCAAAATGAAAACTTTTGATGTCTTAATTATTGGAGGTGGTGTTGCGGGTATGCAATGTGCTTTGGTGTTAGGTTCTGCTAAAAACAAAGTCTTTGCTTCTGATAAAAAAATGGGAATCATTATCAATCAAAAAGCTTCGCATTTGCAAAATGCTTTATTTAATAATGTGTTGGGTTTAAATCCAAAAACGTTAGGAAAAGATATTTTAGAAAATGGTAAAAAACAGCTTTCTGAATTGTATCCTGATGTACAGCAAATTACAAATGAAAAAGTTTTTTCTGTTGAATACTTTAAAGATGAATCTGAAATTGTTACAAATAAAGGAGTTTATAGATCTAAAATAGTTGTAATTGCTTTAAATTATTCAAAACCCTTTTCAATAAAAGGATTAGAAAAATTTGTGATTCCTCATAAAAAAGCAAATCTAAAAAAGGATAGAATTCAATTACAAAACGAAGATTATTTAATAAAAAAAGGACTGTATTGTTGTGGCACAATCGCAGGAATAAGAAGTCAATTTGCAATTGCGGCCGGTAGTGGCGCAACAGTTGCAACAGATGTCTTAACGATTTGGAACGATGGAAATCATGTGAAAATTCATGATAAAGCATAAAAAAACTCAGCAAATTTACTGAGTTTTTAAATATTTCTTTTTAAAATCAATTACTCAACTGTTACCGATTTTGCTAAATTTCTAGGTTGATCTACATTTTTTTCTAGCATTACAGCAATATGATATGATAATAATTGTAACGGTATTGTAGTTAATAATGGAGTTAATGCTTCTTCTGTGTCTGGAATTTCAATTACATGATCTGCAATTTCTTTTACGGTTACATCTCCTTGAGTTACAACAGCAATAATTTTTCCAGCTCTCGATTTAATTTCTTGAATATTACTCACCACTTTTTCGTAATGTCCTTTATTAGTAGCGATTACAAAAATTGGCATATTTTCATCAATTAGTGCAATTGGTCCGTGTTTCATTTCTGCAGCTGGATATCCTTCGGCATGAATATAAGAAATTTCTTTCAACTTTAATGCGCCTTCTAATGCAACAGGAAAATTAAAACCTCTTCCCAAATACAAACAATTTTTTGCGTCTTTATATACAGAAGCAATATGTTTTACTTGTTCGTCAATTTTTAATAATTCTTCTACTTTGCTAGGAATCAATTGTAATTCTTGTAAGTATGAATGAAATACAGGTTTAGAAATTGTCCCTTTTTCTTTCCCTAGTTTTAAAGCAATTAACGTTAGTACAGTAATTTGTGTTGTAAATGCTTTTGTAGAAGCAACACCAATTTCTGGTCCAGCATGTGTGTAAGCGCCCGCATCGCTTTCTCTAGCAATAGAGGATCCCACAACATTACAAACACCAAAAACAAAAGCACCTTTTTCTTTTGCTAATTTAATAGCGGCTAAAGTATCAGCAGTTTCTCCTGATTGAGAAATTGCAATAACAACATCATTCTCTGTGATAATAGGATTTCTGTATCTAAATTCAGAAGCATATTCTACTTCAACAGGTATTCTTGCTAAATCTTCAAATAAGTATTCTGCAACTAAACCTGCATGCCAAGATGTACCACAGGCAACAATAATAATTCTATTTGCGTTTAAAAATTTTTCTAAATGATCATCAACACCAGCCATTCTAATGATTCCTTTATCAGAAAGCATTCTACCTCGATAGGTGTCTATAATAGCTTTTGGTTGCTCGTGAATTTCTTTCAGCATAAAATGTTCGTAACCACCTTTTTCTATCTGCTCCAAACTCATTTGTAATTCATGAATTTTTGCATCAACTAAAGAATCATCATGAATTTTACGAACTTTAATTCCTTTATTTAGTTTTATAATTGCCATTTGTTCATCTTCTAAATAAATGGCATTTTTTGTGTATTCTAAAAAAGGTGAAGCGTCTGAGGCTACAAAAAATTCAGTATTATCTTTTCCAACTCCAATTGCAATTGGACTTCCTAAGCGAGCAACAACGATTTCGTTTGTTTTGGTTTTATCAAAAACCGCTATTGCATAAGCACCAACTACTTGTGTTAATGCTAATTGAACAGCTTGTCCCAACTTGCAGCCTTCTTGCTTCTTTACTTCTTCTATTAGGTTTACTAAAACTTCTGTGTCTGTATCACTTTTAAAAGTATAACCTCTTGTAATTAATTCTTTTTTTAAGGTATCGTAGTTTTCAATAATTCCATTATGAACAATTACAAGTTCGCCAGACATTGAAGTATGTGGGTGAGAATTAACATCATTAGGAATACCGTGAGTTGCCCAACGTGTATGACCAATTCCTATGTTTCCTTTTTTGTGTTCAGAATTTTTATCAGTAATCTTTTTTAAGTCAGAAACTTTTCCTTTTGTTTTAGAAACATGGATTTTTTCTCCATCAAACATCATAATTCCAGCACTATCATAACCCCTGTACTCTAATCTTTGTAATCCATTTACAACAATTGGATACGCTTCTCTATAACCAATATAACCAGTAATTCCACACATAGCAGCAATGTTTTTATTTTTTCTTTGAGTAAGATATTTTTAATTGAGCTCTTCTTACTCCGTTTGAACTTGAATGATCTAATAAAGTTACAACCTTTGGGTTCCAGCTATAATTAGCAACTAAAGTATCTGTTGTCGTTGTCGGTAAGTCTGAAGAATTATAAACTTTAAGTCCTAAATTAGGGTTGTAATTTGACTTTCCAATTAACAAATCAGAAACATAATCTGTAATTTTAAAAGTATAATAATCTGGTTTTTTATTATTTAAAATTAATTTTCCCCCAAAAGAATCTGATCCTTCTGTAAAAAGGTCTTTAATTTGAGATTTTGAACTTCCGTTTTTAAATAAAAACAATTTATAAGGTATCGAAACTGTATCAGTACCAACTATATTTTGATTTACATAAAAAGTTAAAGAAGCATCATTTACCAACCAGTTTTTTTTCTTTAAATCAGCCAAGGTATTTGCCGAAAACAGTTGCACATCTCCCATATTACCAGCTGTGCCTTGTAAAACAATATTGCCATTGTTTGGATAGGTTTTTTCATTCATCTTATAAACACTTGTGCTAAAATTAGAAAGCAAAAATGAGTTTGATTTTGCAAATGTATCCAATACTGTTGTCCCGCCTTTTAAAACGGTTTTGGTATATCTAACTTCAATTGAAGGTCTTAGACTAGCAATTGAGTTATTAATTTTAAATGATATTAATGAACCTTCATTTCCTGTTGCCTGAATATAGAGCCCTTTAAAATATTCATTTATTGATTCTTGAGACACAAAACTTGATGTTTTGTACTGATTTACAAAAATCTGTTTTATTTTTGTTTCATCTAAAGTAATTCTTGCAAATGGATTATTGTTTGACAACTTAATTGTATCTGTTTTGTATATCGTACCATTACTCAATCTTCTTTTAAAAACCATTAATGTATCTGAAGCATTTGGAATAAAAGGATAATTTACTTGTGCGTTTAATTCTCCTGGAAGAATTTGATACATTTTATTTGACTGAAAATTGCTTGCTTTTGATGGATCTACTGGGTCTAATCTGCTCATGTACGTATCCGATCTATACAAATTAAGAGTAAAGGCTTTTGTTTGATCTCCAATAATTGAATCTAAGGTGTATGTTGAAGTTGTTCCTGTTTTTAACGTTGCTTGATAAGGTAATTTTAAAAAAACAGTATCAATTGTTGTTACAACTGTAGTATCATTTCCGTAAATTTCTTTTTCTCCAACGTCTAAAGTGTTAAGATCTGTATCTAAAGCTAATTGAGAAACGATAGAGGCTTCTATTTTCTCATAATTAGAATTGTTATAAACTCCTAAAAGATATTGATCTAGTGTTCCTCCAATAGTTAAACCATCTGCCTTAACACTTGTTATTTGTTTGTTTGTAATTACAACATCTATAATAGTATCTTTTGTATCAAACTTAGTATTACCAACAACTAAAGTTGCAATATCTTTGAAATCTTTTTCACAAGAAACAACCATTGTTATAAACAATATAAACACGCTAATATATGCACTCTTTTTAATCATTTTTCTTTTAAATAACTGGTTAATTAGCTAAAACTTCGTTAGCATAAAAATTTAAATAAGCTTCGGTTAGGTTTTCTTCTGTTTGATATTCTAAAACAGGTTTACTGTTGTCTTCAATAAAACTATTTAACTCATCAGAGATACTTTCACTTCCCTTAATTACTGCATCAGAATTTTTAATTGCACTTTTAAGGATGTTTGTGTGATTAGGTGTTTTAAGTAATGCTATTTTATTTGCATCTATTTTATCAAATTTAATTTTATCTACTAATGAAGAATTTAACATTCCATCAAAATCATTATTGTAAATAGATGTTACTATTTTACTCTCTGTAAACAGAGGTTCTTCTTTATAAAATTCTTTTAAATATAAAGGCAGTAAAGAAGCCATCCAGCCATGAATGTGTATAATGTCTGGCGCCCAATTTAATTTTTTTACTGTTTCTATAACTCCTTTTGCAAAGAAAATTGCTCTTTCATCGTTATCTTCAAACAGTTTATCATCTTCATCTGTAAAGATTGCTTTGCGTTTAAAATACTCTTCATTATCAATAAAATAAACTTGCATTCTTTCTTTTGGAATTGATGCAACTTTAATAATTAATGGCATATCCATATCGTTAATAATCAAATTCATTCCTGATAATCTAATTACTTCATGTAATTGATGTCTTCTTTCGTTAATTACACCAAATCTTGGCATAAAAATTCTTGTCTGAACACCCTTAGAATGTGCATTTTTAGCAGCATTAAAAGCAGTTGATGCCATTTCTGTTTCTGGTAAATATGGTATTACTTCAGAAGAAACGTATAATATTCTCTTATCTTTCATTAAATCTATCCCTTTATAAGAAGTGCAAAAATACACTTTTTTATGCTAATTTCATGTTAAAATGCTAAGTTTGCACACATTTTACAAGTAGCGTTTATGCAAATTTTTAAAAAAAAGAGTTCTTTAATTCATTGTTTATCTTTACTTAAAGAAAAAAACAAGCAAATTGGTTTTGTTCCAACAATGGGCGCTTTGCATAAAGGGCATCAATCTTTAGTGGAAAAATCATTAAAAAATAACGATGTTACTGTAGTAAGTATTTTTGTAAATCCTACGCAGTTTAACAATCCTGACGATTTAAAAAAATATCCAAAAACATTAAAAGAAGACTTAGAATTACTTGAAAATGTTGGTTGTGATTTTGTTTTTATTCCTTCAGTAGAAGAAATCTATGCACAAACTGTTCTTTCTAAATCCTATTCTTTTGACGGAATTGAAAATCAAATGGAAGGAAAATTTAGAAGCGGTCATTTTGATGGTGTTGCAACAATAGTACAGGCGTTTTTTGAAATCATAAAACCCAATACTTCCTATTTTGGCGAAAAAGATTTTCAACAACTACAGGTTGTAAAAAAATTAGCAGAAAAAGAAAATATTCCGGTAAAAGTTATTGGATGCCCAATTTATAGAGAAAACGATGGTTTAGCAATGAGTTCTAGAAACATTCGGCTTTCTAAAGAGCAAAGAAATGAAGCTCCTTTTATCTATCAAACTTTAAAAAAGGTTGTCGCTTTTGCTAAAACTAAATCTATAAAAGATGTGTATAAATTTGTAAAAAACGAATTCGCTACTACTTCATTAGAATTAGAATATTTTACAATTGCAGAAGAAAATACGCTAGCAGAAGTATCAGAAATTAATTTTGATAAAAAAACCAGAGCATTTATTGCTGTAAATATTGGCGGAATTAGACTAATAGACAACATTTCTTTATGAAGAAAAAGTACCTTTTTCCTTTTTGTTTTTTTTAAGATACAATTACGTTTAAAAGTTTTATTTTTGCAGCATGTTAGTACAAGTAGTAAAATCTAAAATTCACCGAGTTAAAGTAACGGGTGCAGATTTAAATTATATTGGAAGTATTACCATTGATCTAGATTTAATGGAAGCTGCTAATATAATTGAAGGAGAAAAAGTGCAAATTGTTAACAATAATAATGGCGAGCGATTAGAAACTTACGTAATTCCTGGTAAAAGAGGAAGCGGGGAAATTACGCTAAACGGAGCTGCCGCAAGAAGAGTTGCTGTTGGTGATGTGCTTATTTTAATTGCGTATGCTTTTATGAATTTTGATGAAGCTAAAGAGTTTAAACCCTCTTTGGTTTTTCCGAACGAAAAAACAAACACACTTAACTAAATTTGAGTAAAACACTTAAAAAATTATTAAAAATTATTTTACCCCTTGCTTTAGGAGGTTTTTTAGTGTGGTACTCTTTATCAAACATTTCAATAGCAATACTAATTTCTTATTTTAAAAACGCCAATTATTGGTGGATTGGTTTAGGATTGTTCTTCGGAATTCTAAGTCATTTATCTAGAGCATATCGCTGGAGATTTATGCTGGAACCAATTGGATACAGCCCTAAATTAGGAAATAGCATTTTAGCTGTTTTAGTTGGATATTTAGTGAATTTGGCAATTCCCAGAGCGGGTGAAGTTTCTAGAGCAGCCGTATTAGCAAATTACGAAAACGTTCCGTTTGAAAAAGGTTTTGGAACCATTGTAGCAGAACGAATTGCTGATTTAATTATGCTACTGATTATCATTTTAATTACCCTATTTCTACAATTCGATTTTATTTATAATCTACTTACCAAAAATTTTGATCCAACAAAAATCATCCTTTTAATTGTTCTTTTATTTATTAGTTTTTATGTTTTTACAACCTTTGTAAAAAAAGCAAAAAAAGGATTTCTACTAAAGATTAAAACCTTTGTTTCTGGCTTAATTGAAGGTGTTACAAGCATCTTTAAAATGAAAAAAAAATGGGCATTTATTTTTCATACAATTTTTATTTGGGCAATGTATGTGGCTATGTTTTGGGCTACAATTCCTGCAATTGAGAGTTTGCACGTTCCTGTTGGCGGCGTTTTAATTGGTTTTATCGCTGGTGCGTTTAGTATTGCTGCAACAAATGGCGGAATTGGTTTATATCCTGTTGCTGTTGCCGGAGCGTTAGCTTTATTTGGAATTTCTGAAGAACCTGCAACTGCTTTTGGTTGGATTATGTGGACAGCACAAACAGGAATGATTATTATTTTTGGCGGATTGTCTTTTTTAGTGTTACCTATTTATAATAAGAATAAGTAATTTTTGGGCGTTCCCTAAAGGTCGCGCTTTCATTACTCGCTTACCGCAAAAAAGCGGTAGAGCTCAAACAAACCATTCAATCGCTAACGCAACTTTTTATCAACTTTAAGAAAATCTTATTTTTAAAAGTTATCAGCTCATAAACTTTGTAACTTTGTTACTTTCAAACTTTGAAACTCTTTTTAAATGGCTAAAGTCAAAACCTCTTTTTTTTGTCAAAACTGTGGAGCACAAACTCCAAAATGGACGGGACAATGTTCAACTTGTAACGAATGGAATACCATTGTTGAAGAAGTTATTCAGAAAGAAGTTAAAAGAAATTGGAAACAATCTATTTCGGTTAAACAGAAGGCAAAACCATTACGAATTGATGAAATTCAACTGAATCCAGAAGAACGAATTAAAACCAATAATAACGAATTAGACACTGTTTTGGGCGGTGGTTTGGTAAAAGGTTCTGTGACGCTTTTAGGCGGTGAACCCGGAATTGGAAAATCAACTTTATTGTTACAGGTTGCATTGTCAATTTCGCAAAAAGTACTGTATGTTTCTGGCGAAGAAAGTCAATCTCAAATAAAGATGAGAGCAGAAAGAATTGACGCTTCAACATCTAACTGTTTAATCTTAACCGAAACAAATACACAGCAAATTTTTAAAAATATAGAAGAAGTTCTGCCAGAATTTTTAATCATAGATTCTATCCAAACATTACACACAGAATCTATTGATGCAACTCCTGGAAGCATTTCTCAGATTAGAGAAACCACTGCCGAGTTGATCAAATTTGCTAAAGAAACCGCAACTCCTGTTTTATTAATTGGTCATATTAATAAAGAAGGACAAATTGCAGGACCCAAAATTTTAGAACACATGGTTGATGTTGTCTTGCAATTTGAAGGCGATAGAAATCATACGTACAGAATATTAAGAGCTCAAAAAAATCGCTTTGGTTCTACAGCAGAATTAGGAATTTACGAAATGTTATCAAACGGATTACGAGAAATTTCTAATCCATCAGAAATATTAATTTCTAAAAAAGATGATGACTTAAGCGGAACGGCAATTGCTTCAACTTTAGAAGGAATTCGTCCTTTAATGATAGAAATTCAAGCATTAGTTTCTACTGCAGTTTACGGAACTCCGCAACGCTCAACAACGGGATATAATTTAAAAAGATTGCACATGATTTTGGCTGTTTTAGAAAAACGTGCTGGGTTTAAACTAGGTGCTAAAGATGTTTTTTTAAATATTACTGGCGGAATATATGTTGATGATCCGGCAATAGATTTAGCTGTTGTAGCCGCAATTTTATCCTCTAATGAAGACGTTGCCATTTCGCCACAAGTTTGTTTTGCCGCAGAAGTTGGTTTGGCAGGAGAAATTAGACCAGTTTCTAAAATAGATCAGCGCATTAGTGAGGCAGAAAAATTGGGTTATACCAAGTTTGTTGCATCCAAATACAATAAAATAACAACCAAAAACCGTAAAATTCAACTAATTCTTGTTGGAAAAGTTGAAGAAGCTTTTGCTACATTGTTTGCGTAAAAAAAACCGAACATTTCTGCTCGGTTTTCATCAACTTAATAGTATATGCTCAAACCAAAGTTGTCAGGTTGTGAGCGTAGTCGAAACCTATTTTTTATTTACTTCTTTAATGTACTTTTCTAACGCCATTGTCATTGATGGTGTTTCTGCTGCTGGCGCCATAATATTACACTCTAATCCTGCATCTGTCACGGCTTTTATCGTTGTGTTTCCAAAAGCAGCAATTCGTGTACTGTTTTGTCTAAATTCTGGGAAGTTTTGAAATAATGAATCAATTCCAGATGGACTAAAGAATACTAAAATATCATAAAAAACATCTTCTAAATCAGATAAATCGCTTACTACTGTTTTATATAAAACAGCTGGTTTCCAATCAACACCTAAAGCATTTAATTCTTCAGGAATTAAATCTTTTAATTTATCTGAAGCTGGTAATAAGAATTTTTCATCTTTATGTTTTTTGATCAATTTGCATAACTCTGTAAAGGTTCTATTTCCTACATAAATTTTACGTTTTCTATACACAACATATTTTTGCAAGTAATAAGCAACTGCTTCAGACTGACAGAAATATTTCATTGAATCTGGCACTTTAAATCGCATCTCTTCTGCAATTCTAAAAAAATTATCTACTGCATTTCTACTCGTTAATATAATTGCAGTATGTTGATTTAGGTCAATTTTTTGAGCTCTAACTTCTTTTACTTCAACGCCCTCTACGTGTATAAAAGATCTAAAATCAATTTTCACTTTCTGCTTTTCAGACAAGTCAAAGTAAGGTGAAGTTTCCGTTTTTGGAGCTGGTTGTGACACCAATATTGTTTTCACTTTCATATATCTCCTTTTTTATTAAACAGTTATTTTATAAATAATTAATAACGGTGCTATTTCAAGTGCGCAAAGGTACAAAATAAAATAAAATAACTTATTAATTATCAAGTTTTTGTTGTTAAGGAAGGTTAGTATAAAACTTAATGTAAGTAATACAACAAACACACTTAATAAAACATAAATATTTAAAAAACTGTAGGTTGTAAGTAGTAAAAACGGAAAAATAAATAAAGCAGTAGTATATGAATATACTATTTTTGCTGCAATAACATGTGCTAATTCCGATTTAATCTCTAACAAATGATAAATAATAATATCGACTAACATAAACACTATAAAATATCCAAAAACAATTGCTGTAATTTTTAGGTATAATTGAAAACTTTTTTCATCTTCAGGGAAAAATAAGGCTGTTAAATAGCTAAAAAAAAGCGCGTACACTAAAACTGAGAAAATAAATAAAGCAATGTTAAAGCCATTAAAAAAAGAGGTCCTCTCTTCTACTTTTTTCTCTATAAACCCTTTTAAAAAAAAAGCTCTAGAATATTCAAAAAACTTTTGTTGATTTAGTGTTTTTAAAACAACTAATAAAAGTAAACATAAAATAAAAACGAGGGTCAACCAATTATTAGAGATTTCTATACGTTCTAAAGCCTGCATTAAATTGTTTTATGAAAAATATAACACAAAATTAGTGATAAAATAGCGTATATTTGTTACTCTTATTTTTTATTAGTAAAAAAATGTCTGACGCTTTAATAATCATTCCTACATATAACGAAAAAGAAAATATTGAAGCGATAATTAGAGCTGTATTCAATCAAAAAAAAGCATTTGATGTTTTGGTAGTTGATGACAACTCTCCTGACGGAACTTCAGCTATCGTTTCTATTCTTATCAACGAATTTACAAATAGATTGTTTATTGAAAATAGAACCGAAAAAAACGGAATAGGAACTGCTTATATTCATGGTTTTAAATGGGCAATTGAAAAAAAATATGAGTATATCATAGAAATGGATGCCGATTTTTCTCACGACCCAAAAGATTTAATTAAACTGTATAATGCGTGTGCAAAAAACGGCGCAGATCTATCTATTGGCTCAAGGTATTCTAAAGGAGTAAACGTTGTTAATTGGCCAATGAAAAGAGTATTGCTTTCTTATTTTGCTTCTAAATATGTACGCTTTATAACCGGAATTCCTATTCATGATACAACTGCCGGTTTTGTTTGTTACAAAAGAAAAGTTTTAGAAACTATAAAACTCGATACAATTAGATTTGTTGGTTATGCGTTTCAAATAGAAATGAAATTTAAAGCATGGAAACACAAGTTTAACATTCAGGAAGTTTCAGTTATTTTTACTGATAGAACTCTGGGAGAATCTAAAATGAGTGGTTCAATTGTTTATGAAGCCTTATTTGGCGTATTAAAATTAAGACTAAAAGGAATTCAGAAATAAAATGAATAAAACGTTAATAAAAAATGCTCAAATAGTAAACGAAAATATTGTTTTTAAAGGCGATTTATTAATTGAGAATAACATTATAAAAGAAATTTCTGCAACTATTTCTGTTTCAGAAAACACCAAAATTATTGATGCAAATGGTAGTTTTTTAATGCCTGGTTTTATAGATGATCAGGTACATTTTCGCGAACCTGGGTTAACACATAAAGCAACTATTGCTACAGAAAGTAAAGCTGCAATTGCTGGCGGAGTTACTTCTTTTATAGAAATGCCAAATACGGTTCCGCAAGCAACAACACAAGAATTATTGGAAGACAAATTTAAAATTGCTTCACAAAATTCATATGCAAATTATTCTTTTATGTTTGGTGGTACCAACGATAACTTAGAAGAATTACTAAAAACAAATCCAAAAAATGTAGCCGGAATAAAATTATTCTTAGGTTCATCAACAGGAAATATGTTGGTTGATAATGAAGTTGTTTTAGAAAAAATATTTTCATCAACAAAAATGTTAATCTCTGTACATTGCGAAGATGAAGCTACAATTAAAAAAAACACAGAACATTACAAAGCTGTTTATGGCGATGACATTCCGTTAAAATTTCACCCAATTATACGAAGTGAAGAGGCGTGTTATTTATCATCATCAAGAGCAATTAAATTGGCTAAAAAAACAGGGGCAAGATTGCATGTTTTTCATCTATCAACAGAAAAGGAAACACATTTATTTAGAAATGATATTCCGTTAGAAGAAAAGCAAATTACCGCCGAAGTTTGTGTGCATCATTTATGGTTTTCTGATAAAGATTATGAAGAAAAAGGAACGTTGATAAAATGGAATCCAGCAGTAAAAACTGCAAATGATAGAGCTGGTTTATGGAAAGCTTTGTTGGATGACAGAATTGATGTTATTGCAACCGATCATGCGCCACATACAATAGAAGAAAAAAACAATGTGTACACAAAAGCTCCAAGTGGTGGGCCATTGGTACAACACGCTTTAATTGCTATTTTAGAAAAAGTAAAAGATGGTAGAATTTCTATTGAAAAAGTCGTAGAAAAAATGAGTCATAATCCGGCTAAAATTTTTAAAATTGAAAAACGTGGTTTTATCAAAGAGGGTTTTTACGCTGATTTAATATTGGTAAATCCTACACTTTCAAATACAGTTTCTAAAGAAACTATTTTATACAAATGCGGTTGGTCTCCGTTTGAAGGCACTACATTTTCATCAACGATTACACATACTTTTGTTAACGGAAATTTAATGTATAATAATGGAAAGTTTAACGAAAAAATAAAAGGAGAACGACTAATTTTTAACCGATAGAATGAAAAAAATACTGTTTTTTTTACTTGTAATTTTCTTGGTTTCTTGCACAAGTAGCACCATGTTAAAAAAACCAAAAGATTTAATTCCTAAAGATACAATGGTACTTTTACTTACCGATTTATTTATCGCAAAAAGTGCACTTGTTGAAAAAAACATACAAAACCAACGCAAAATAAATTACACTCCATTGGTATATAATAAATATAAAATTGATAGTACTCGTTTTAGTAGTAGTAATTTTTATTATACTTCTAAACTTGAAGAATATGAATTAATTTATAAAGCTGTTAATGATAATTTATTGGCAAAAAAAGATGAATTAGAAAAAAACATTAAAGGACCTAAAACGTTGTTAAAAATAGATAATTTTGATAATTAAGATTCTTTCTTATAATTCTTACAAACATCTTTAATTACAAAATTGATTGGTGTAAACTCAAAGTTGATACTCTCTTTTATTTTTTCTGAAAAATACTGCGTTTTTCCGTATAAAGATTTTACAGATTCTTTGGTAATTAAACGTTTTTTCCTCGTTATAAAAGTAACCATCGCATCAACTCTTCTTAAAATTTTTGAAAGTGTTTTTGAAATCCGAATTGTTGGTGGTTTTTTACTAAATTCTTTTGCTATTAAGGTAAAAATTTCTTGAAAAGAATTGTTCTCTGAAACCAAAATAAACTTTTCATTTTTAACAGAGCTTTCTGTCAACAGAATCATTGCTTTTACAACATCTTTTACACCAACAAAACCTGTAATACCTTCTGTATAAAAAGGAAATCCGTTGGCAATTTTAGAAAATAATTGTCCAGTGTTTACATCCCAAAAACCAGCTCCTAAAATTACACCTGGATTTACAATAACAACATCTATTCCTTCTTGACTTCCACGCCAAACTTCCATTTCTGCACCATATTTCGTAATTGCATATCCATTATTATTAGCTTCTGCATTCCACTCGTTTTCTTCGGTAACAAATTCGTTATTTATAGCATCGCCAACAGTAGCAATAGAACTAACATAACACAATTTTTGTACAGAATTACTTACACATTGATTTACAATATTTGCGGTTCCATCAATATTTATCTGCCGCATTTTTCGATACTCTTTAACTTCAAAAGAAACCAATGCAGCAGCATGATAAACAATAGAAACATCTTTAAAAGCTGTTGTTAAAGAAGAAACATTTGTAATATCTGCTTGTATCCAATCAATTTTAGAAAACTGCTTTTTTACATCAGAAGTAAAATAAGAAAAGACTCTTTTTACAGCTTCAAAACTTTTTTCGGTTCTGTAAATTGCTTTAATACTTTCGTTTTCTAATGTTAATTGATATAACAAATGCGAACCAACTAAACCTGTACCACCAGTTACTAAAATCATTGCTAAATTCTAAAAATCCTAGATGCTAAAATAGTTTTTTTTGTAGGATAAAAGTATCTTTGCTCTCTCATAAATTATTTCTGATGACAAATTTTGTAGAAGAATTACGTTGGCGTGGATTATTACATGATATTATGCCAGATACCGAAGAATATTTATTGCAACATAAAACTGCAGGTTATATTGGGTTTGATCCAACTGCAGATTCTTTGCATATTGGTAGTTTGGTGCAGATTATTATTTTAATGCATTTTCAAAAAGCCGGACATTCTTCTATCGCATTGGTTGGTGGAGCGACCGGAATGGTTGGTGATCCTTCAGGGAAATCTTCAGAACGTAATTTATTAGATGAAGAAACCTTAGCAAAAAATATTGCTGGTGTAAAAAGTCAACTAGAACGGTTTTTGGATTTTAATGAAAAAACGTCTAAAAATCCTGCGGAATTGGTAAACAATTATGACTGGATGAAAGATATTTCGTTAATCAATTTTGTTAGAGATATCGGAAAACACATTACTGTAAATTACATGATGGCAAAAGATTCTGTAAAAACTCGTATTTCTGGAGAAAACACTGAGGGAATGAGTTTTACAGAGTTTACCTATCAACTTTTTCAAGGATATGATTTTTATCATTTATACAAAGAAAAAAACTGCAAACTACAAATGGGTGGTTCTGATCAATGGGGAAATATTACTACTGGAGCAGAATTAATTAGAAAAAAAACGCATGGTAAAGCATACGCAATTACAGTGCCTTTGGTTACAAAAGCAGACGGAACAAAATTTGGAAAAACAGAAGGTGGAAATGTTTGGTTAGACGCCAACAGAACTTCGCCATATAAATTTTACCAATATTGGTTAAATTCTTCGGATGAAGATTCTGAGAAATATATTAAAATATTTACTTTTTTATCTAAAGATAAAATAGCAGTTTTAATTACTGAGCATAAAGAAGCGCCGCATTTACGTTTATTACAAAAGAAAATCGGGGAAGAAGTTACAGTAATGACACACGGACAAGAAGCTTATGAAAACGCTATAAAAGCTTCAACTATTTTATTTGGGAAATCTACTTCAGACGACATTAAGTCTTTAGACGAGCAAACATTTTTAGATGTTTTTGAAGGGGTTCCGCAAGTAACAGTTAGTAGAGAAGATGTAGAAAATGGTTTAGATATGATTGGTGCTTTGGCAGGAAAAACTAACTTTTTAGTTTCAAATTCTGATGCTCGTAGAGCGTTAAAAGAAAATGCGGTTTCTGTAAATAAAGAAAAAGTAAAAGAAGAGTATACAATTACTTTATCTGATTTAATTGCCAATAAATATGTGTTATTACAACGAGGTAAAAAGAGTTATTTTTTATTAATCGTTGAGTAATTTACCGTAATACTGTCATTCCTGTAGAGACAGAAATCCGTAGAAAGAGATGTTTAGATTCCTGCCTTCGCAGGAATGACAATCGTTAATTATTTTTCAACTTTTCCCAGTTTTTATCTGCAGCTCTTTTTAATTCTTCTGCTCCTTCTTTAGTCCAAAGCTCAAGTGTGTTTGTTCCCCAAGACTTATAAAACAAATATAATTTTCCGTCTCTAATTTCAAATGTTTTTGGGTTGATAGACACTTTTTCTCCGTTTTTACCAATTGCGTAAGCGCAATGTCCGCCGTATTGAGGTGTGTATTTTTTTGGTTCTTTTTTAAATTTAGATAAATTTTCTTTGGTAGAAAACTGAAATTTAACTCCATCAAAAGTGGTTGAGAATTTCTTATTTCCTTTTTCGGCTTTGTTCTTAAAGTAAGAAACAACATCATAACCTTCAGCAATAAAACCTTTTTTAGTGTTGTATTCTTGTTGAGAAAATGCTGCTGTCGATATAAATAAAAATGCTACTAAAAGTTTATACATTTTAATTTTTTTTATGTTTTAATTCAACCCAGTTTTTGTCTCCTTTTGCTTGTAGTTTTTTTGTGTCGCCTTCTTTCCAATCATCTAACTTATTTGTTAACCAAGAATTGTAAAATAAATATAATTTTCCATCTCTTATTTCATAGGCTTCTGCATCAATATACATTTTTGTTTTTTTTGCAGCAACAGCATAAGCACAATATCCGCCATATTGCGGAATGTATTTTGTTGGATTCGCTTTAAATAATTCTAAATTTTTTGCAGAAAAAAACTTAAATTTTGCTCCATCAAATGTTGTTTGGTTTTTTTTATTTCCTTCAACAGGTTTTTTATTTGTAAAATACGATACAACGTCGTAACCTTCTGCAACATATCCTTTTTTTGTATTGTAATCTACTTGTTGAGAAAAAAGAGTTGTTGAAATTCCTATAAAAAATACTACTAATAAATGTTTCATCAAGATTGGTTTTGCAAGTAGTCGATGAAAAAACAAGATAATTACAACACCATCAAATTACAACCTCTAATATCAGCATTATCAAATCGTCCAATAATTTCGAAACTTCCGTTTGGGTGAACTTTTCCTAAATCTTGCGTAGCAATAAAAGAACACGAATTGTAATTTACTAAATCAATTACGTTAATTCCGCCAGTTTTATTTGGCTCTTGAATTGTTAATGCGTCTTCTGTATCGCGCGTTAAAATTTTCATCCAAGGTGGACAATCGAAAACTCCATTTCCACTAGAATAGGCTTGACTTAATAATTCTGTCATTCCGTATTCTGAATGAATTTGAGAAACTCCAAATCCGTTTTTAAGAATTTTGTGTAATTCGTCACGAATCAATTCTTTTCGGCGTCCTTTCATTCCGCCAGTTTCCATGATAATTGTATTTTTTAAATCGAATTGATGTGCTTCAACTAAATCTAATAAGGCAAATGAAACTCCAATTAGTAATACTTTTTTACCTTTTCCTTCCAAATAAATTAGTTTTTTTGCTAATTCAGTTAAATTATTTAAGTAAAATCCGCTTTCTGTATTATTAGATTTCTTTATCAAATCATCAACCATATACACTAAAGACGATCCTTTTCGTTCTAAATAATTTGGCAACAAAGCTAAAATTGTATATTCTTTTATATCGCCATAAAAGCGATGAAACCCTTTTAAATAACTTTCTTCGTACAAAGAAATGTCGGTTACAAAATGTTTACTTGTTACGCTTCCAGTGGTTCCAGAGCTTGAAAAAGTTTCTTGGATTTCATCTAAAGAAGAAAGTATTTTATGAGATTTAAAAAACTCAATTGGTAAAAAAGGAATGTCTTTAATCTCGGAAACATCAGAAGGATGAATGTATAATAAATCACAAAATGAGCGATATGTTTTATTATTTTTAAACTGGTGCTTAAAAACTGTTAAAGCAACTTCTTTGAATTTTTGTGCAGATATTATGTTAAAAACTGTATCTATCATGTAGTGCAAAAATAGTTGATAAAAATATCTTTATAGTGGATTTGTTAATATTGTTAAAAATGTTTTATATAATTAAATTTGGTATTATTTTTGCGCATGTATAGGCAGGTTAAAAGAGCCGTTTTATAAAATCCCCTAATTAAAATGTTGTATGAAAAAATACAAACTTACTACATATAGAACTATTACTGGTTCTAAGAATATTCTTGAAATACTTAATAAAAGATCTGGACAGTGGATTCTTTATAAAAATGATGAACCTACCTACTTTGTAGATTGTTTTGATTTTAAAGAAGAATCTAATTTAATACTAAACAATTTAATTCTTAGCGAAAAAAATACAATTGATGAAGTACTTAAAAAAATTAAGAAAAAGACAAAAATAAAACTATCTCTTATAAAACCACCAATTGTTGAAATTGAATTAAAATCTGAAATTAAAGAGTTACAATTGCCTCCTTTACCAGAAGAGTGGTTGCAATTTTAATGTTTAATATTAAACAATTATTTAGATTTTGTTTCATTTTTTATCCGTTAAATTATTTGTATTTTTGATGTTCAGTTTTAACAACTAAATAAGAACAACAAAATGAGCGAATTTGGCATAAAAGAAGCCTTACTACAACTAGGTGTAAAAGATATAAATAACGGAACTTCTACAGGTTCTAACAATTTTTCTAACGGAGAAATTATTGAAAGTTACTCTCCTGTTGATGGAAAATTGATTGGAAAAGTAAAAACCACTTCTAAAGAAGATTACGAAAAAGTAATGCAAACGGCAACTGAAGCATTTCTTTCTTTCAGAAATATGCCAGCTCCGCAAAGAGGAGAAATTGTTCGTCAATTTGGAAATAAATTAAGAGATTTAAAAGAGCCTTTAGGAAAACTTGTTTCTTATGAAATGGGAAAATCTTTACAAGAAGGTTACGGAGAAGTTCAAGAAATGATTGACATCTGTGATTTTGCTGTTGGATTATCAAGACAATTAAATGGTCAAACAATTCCATCTGAACGTCCAGGACATGTAATGAGAGAACAATGGCATCCAATTGGTGTTGTTGGTATTATTTCTGCATTTAACTTTCCGGTTGCTGTTTGGGCTTGGAATACAGCTTTAGCTTGGATTTGTGGAGATGTTTGTGTGTGGAAAGGTTCTGAAAAAGCACCTTTATGTACTATTGCTTGTCAAAATATTATTGCATCAATTTTAAAAGAAAATAATTTACCAGAAGGAATTTCTTCTATTATCAACGGAGATTATAAAGTTGGTGAAATGATGACAACAGATACTAGAGTTCCGTTGGTTTCTGCAACTGGATCAACAAGAATGGGAAGAATCGTTGGAGCAACTGTTGCACAACGTTTCGGAAAATCATTATTAGAATTAGGCGGAAACAACGCAATCATTATTACACCAACAGCAGATTTAAAAGTAGTAGTTCCTGGTGCAGTATTTGGTGCAGTTGGAACTTGTGGACAACGCTGTACATCTACAAGACGATTAATTATTCACGAATCTGTTTACGATAAAGTAAGAGATGCAATTGTTGGTGCTTATGAACAAATTAAAATTGGGAATCCGCTTGACGAAACCAAACACGTTGGTCCTTTAATTGATAAAGAATCTGTAAACACCTATTTAGCTGCTATTGAAAAAGCAAAAGCTGAAGGCGGAAAAGTTTTAGTTGAAGGTGGTGTTTTAGAAGGTGAAGGTTACGAATCTGGTTGCTATGTTAAACCAGCAATTATTGAAGCTGAAAATCATTTTGAAATTGTACAACATGAAACCTTTGCTCCAATTTTATATTTAATGAAATATTCTGGTGAAGTAGAAAATGCTATTGAAAAACAAAATGGTGTTGCTCAAGGTTTATCTTCTGCAATTATGACTAACGAAATGAAAGAAGCTGAAAAATTCTTGTCTTATTCAGGTTCTGACTGTGGTATCGCAAACGTAAACATCGGAACTTCTGGTGCAGAAATTGGTGGCGCTTTTGGTGGAGAAAAAGAAACTGGTGGTGGAAGAGAATCTGGTTCTGATGCTTGGAAAGTATATATGAGAAGACAAACAAATACGGTAAATTATTCGGATGAATTGCCTTTAGCACAAGGAATTAAATTTGACCTCTAAGAGGTTTTAAGTGTTTTAAAATTTTAAAAACCCGCACAATTGTGCGGGCTTTTTGTTTTAAAACAATTATGTCTATTTTTAGATACTCTAAAAGAAAATTTTCATGAAAAAATTTATTTACTTATTTATTGCTATTGGCATGATTTCATGCAAATCAGAAAAAACATATAATATAGGACAGGTTTTAACGCCTAAAGGAGAGGTTTTAATTTGGCTATATGATGAAACACCAAAACACAAAGCAAGTTTTACTCAATTAGCAAATGATGGTTATTGGGATACTTATACGTTTAATCGTGTAATACCAAATTTTGTTGCTCAAGGTGGTTGCCCAGATACACCTGAAGGTTTTAACGATCCAGAATATTTATTAGAACCAGAGTTTGATAAAAATTTACGTCATGTTTATGGTGCTGTTGGTGCAGGACGTGATGATAATCCAAAAATGCTTTCGGCTAGATGCCAATTTTATATTGTTCAAAATAAAAATGGTTTAAGTAGGTTAGATGACAAATACACCATTTTTGGAAAAGTTATTAAAGGTATGGACGTTGTAAATACGATAACAAATATAGAACGCGATTCTACCAATAAGCCACTTAAAGATATTTCGCTAGATGTAAATATGGTTAAAATGAGAGCATCTGACTTAGAAAAAATATATCCAGAAGGTCTACGAGTAAAATAATTATTAGATTAAACCAAATTGAAAAAAAAGAGTCTAAGCATATATATTACAGATAGAAAAATAATTTATTCTTATAACTGGTGGTCAAATTTTTTAAAAACTAAAATATCTATAAAATGAAAGCAAAATACTTCGTAATTACAATCCTATTTTTTATTGGAATAGTAACAGTTCAGGCTCAAAGAGGTGAGCGTCCAGATCCAAAAGCACAAGCAAAAATGAGCGCCGACACTTGGCAAAAAGAATTTGGTTTATCAGATAGTCAAAGAACAAAGGTTTATTATCTTCTTATTGCGTCAAGCGAAAAAAGAACTAAGAAAATGCAAGAATTGAGAGGTTCTGGTAACCGAGAAGGAATGAGAGCTGCTTTTACAAAAATGCAGGAAGAAACAGATAAAGGATTGAAAGCAATATTTACTGGCGCTCAATGGGTAATGTACAAAAAATGGAAAAAAGACAACCCGCCTAGAAGAAGAGGCAGAGGAGGAAATTAACAACCTCAAACAATTTTAAAAAACCAACTCAAATGAGTTGGTTTTTTTTATTTTGTTAAACTAGACTTTCTTAAAAAAAACCGCTAACTTCGTTTAACGTCTGATTAAATGAATTAAAACTCACGTTATTATTATAGTTGCCATTCATTAAAGAACACTAAACAAACGCTCATATTTGCGAAAAAAAATACACGAATTATATTATAACATGTTCTTAAACAAATCATTTCCATACAATCCTTCTTCTAGAATTCATGTTTTTATTGGAATTACTCTTGGGGTTTTAATTCTTTTTATTCTTTTCTTCTTAAAACCATTTGACTCCGGGAACTCTAATTTCCCTTTCAAAACTTTATACTTTATAGTCTTTGGCTTAATTATTTTCACGACTTATATGATAATACATTTATTATCAGTTATTTACTTTAAAAATTTTCAAACTTGGAAGCTTTTTGAAGAAATTACCTTCTGCCTAGTTTTCATTCTAATCGCAATTATAATTGCGTTTTTTTATACAGAAATTTTAATTAATAAAAATCCGAAAAGATTAAACTTACATCATTTTTTAGGTTGGTTTGAAACTATATTTCTAGGCTTTGGGATCCTCTTATTTATTCCTACAATTTTATTAAGAAAACGATATGCTAAGGCAAATTCAAAAAGCAAAGTAAAAAATACAGAAGAAGAAACTTTAATCAATTATAAAGAAATCATTGTTTCAGGTAGCTTAAAAAAGGATTCATTATTGGTATCCGAAGCAAACCTTGTTTACATAAAATCTGAAAATAATTATGTACGTATTTTCTATTTTGAAAAAACATCGTTAAAGGAAAAACTACTTAGAAGTACTCTTACTCAGATAAAAAAACAACTTCCATCATTTATTAAAGTCCATCGTTCATACATTGTAAATCCAAATTTTATTATTTCATTTAAAGGGAATAAACAAAATGCGAAATTATATTTAAAAAGAATAGATCATAACATTCCTATTTCAAAACCGTATTTTGAGAGTATAAATGCGCTACTGATTTACAACAAATAAACATAAAGTCACACCAAAAACTATTGATTAACCACAAAAACTATTCATAAACAACTTTTATTTTTTTTATTTTTTGAAATGCATTTCATTTAGTAAATGAAAAAAATAATAACAATCTTTAAATGGTTAATAAGTGTAACTGCAATCCTACTAATTAGTATTATTTGCTACATAAGGTTTAGCAGAACTATCGATCCATATATTTATAGAGCTACTTCTAGTAAAGTTAAATTTACAAGTCAATACAAACATCAAGAATTGATGCTTAATTTAGATGATAGCACTAAAATACATGCTGCATTATTTAGCCCTGATTCTGCAAAAGTAAAAGCTACTATTTTTCATCACTTGGGAAACGGAATGGAGTTAAATACTGCGCAGCTTATGTATAAAGCACTTCTTAATAATGGATACCAAATATTTACTTATGAAAGAAGAGGCTATGGAGGATCTTCTGGAGATGATGATGATAGTAGCTTATTGAAAAAAGATGCAATTGAAATATTCGATAAGTTTAAAGAAATGAATGAAGTTAAAGATACAGACATCATTATTTGGGGTGTTTCGTTAGGAGGTATATTTGCTACAACAAATGCAGCAGAAAGAAACAGCGATATCAAAGGTCTTATTATAGAAGGAACTTTTAGCTCATTTCCTGATGTGGCTAAACATTATGCTAGCGAAATCAACTTAGAAAATTATAAATGGTTAATTCCACTAGTACTAAATAATGATTTTCCAACAAATAAAGAAATTAAAAAGGTAACTAAACCTGTTGTAATAATTCATAGCACTGAAGATAAACTTATCCCTTTTGAATTGGGTCAGAATATTTTTTTCAACTCAAATAAAGCAAATACCACATTTTGGCAAATAGAAGGAGAGCACGTTAAGGGAATTATAAACTATGAACAAGAATACCTAAATAAATTTGACGAGATATTATATAATTAAATTGTTTTGCAACAAATAATCTAAATCAATAGAATAACCAAATGACAACAACGCGTATAATTCATGCTATGCATCAACTTCAAATAAAAATTATATCTTAAACAAACGATTTGCTACAACTGAAGACCCTGCGGATTCTAAGTCGCACAAATTATACACGAACACGTTAAACCAACCTTACTAATTATATTTCACTTTTCGTAGCACGCGCATTGCTTCTTTATACTTGATATACGTAGTTTTATCAGCAAGGTTTTTAATGTATTCTTTTGCTTTTCGTAATTGATTTTGCGAATCTAAATATCCATGTAAATAACAAATTAAATAATTAGTTGGTAATCTGAAAACATCTTCGTGTTCGGTAACAGAAAGTGCTTTTTTGGAGAGTATTTTTTTTACAATTGCATTGTTATTCTGATATATATGTTTAATAATAACTTCATCAAAAGATGGTGGTTTAAATAGCAATTCATTTACAATATCGTGTTTGCCATTGTCTTTAAAATGTATGATGGTTTTCTCTAGCGGATAATGGGTTTCGTTTTTATCAATTCCTAATAAAATGTATTCTGTGATTATAAACGAATGTGAATTGTAACTAATTTGCACTTCATCCAAGGAAGAAAAAAACAATCGAACTTGCTCGTTAACCAATTCTATATCTACTCGAGAAAAAAATTCTTCTCCTTTTATAACTGATTTTTTCCCTGCCCAACACAACACAAACTGCTCGTTAAAAACTTTATACTGCGGATGATATTCTTTTTTATGATTGTTGATGAAATCAAAAACTCCGTTTAATGTTAGTTCTATATTATTGCTCGCATTTTTTTCAATTGCCTCTACAATAGTCTGATTTGTGCTTTTGAGTTCAAAATCTCCTTTTGATGGCATTGAATTACTTCCGCGTCTAAAAAAAACAGAACCCTGTTTGTATTTCCATGCATTTTTTGCAAGTGAAGTAATCTTATTATTTGGAGAAATAGTAACCAATCCAATTACTTTATGGCGCTGTAATGTTGGAAACGGAACATTTTCGTATTGTATTTTTGGCGGATTTGTTAAATAAGCATTTGCTAAATTCTGGATTTTACTATCATCAAAAAAATCGACACCAATAATTTTATTTTCTTCGTCTTCTATACCAATTACTATATAAGAATTGTTTGTTGGGTTAGAATTTGATAGCGCACAAACATGCTTTATAAACTTTGCTTTTCCTTCTTTATTATGAAGAGATAATTTTTGTTTTTTATCATAAAAACTATTCTCATCATTACGAGATAAAAGGTTTTTAATTAAAAGACGTTTGTTAATCATGTTAGCTTTTGTTCATAATCGTTGCGCTTGCTTGTGCTGTTGGATACACAATTAAATCTTCAATATTTACATGATAAGGTCTTGTAACTACAAAATGAATAATATCTGCAATATCTTCTGCTTGCAATGCCTTATAGCCAGAATACACGTTTTTTGCTTTTTCTGTATCGCCTTTAAAACGTACTTCTGAGAATTCTGTTTCTACAGCTCCTGGATGAATTGCGCAAACACGAACATTGTGTTTGTTTAAATCTATTCGCATTGCTTTATTTAGTGCGTTTACAGCGTGTTTAGAAGCGCAATATACATTTCCGTTTGGATATACTTCTTTTCCTGCAATAGAGCCAATATTAATAATAAAACCGCTATTTTTTGCTGTCATTTTAGGGATGATTGCTTTAGAAACATATAACAATCCTTTTACATTGATGTCTAGCATTGCGTCCCAATCATCTATATTTCCATCTTGAATAGTACTTAATCCGTGTGCATTTCCTGCATTATTAATTAAAATATCTATATCACTAAAAATTTCTGGCAAAGAATGGGTAGCGGAAAAAACCTCTTCTTTGTTGCTAACATCAAATTGCAACGTAATAACATCTGTTAATTTTCCTAATGTTTCTTCTAACTCCTCTAATCGTTCTTTTCTTCTACCACAGAGAATTAAACGAAATTGATTTTTGGCAAACAATTCTGCTGTTGCTTTTCCGATTCCGGATGTTGCTCCTGTAATAAATGCGGTTAAACTCATCGATTTTGTTTTTGTTAAAGATACTTGAGTTCTATTAAAAATCAAAAATAAAAGGCATGAAAAAACCGCTCTACCTCTAGAGCGGTTTCCTTTAGTTGGTTGCTTAACCAACCAACTAAAAATCAACTAACCAAACTTTATTTTAAATATTTTCTAACTTTCACTTCTCTTTGTATTTTAGTTCGTTTTCTACCACTGTTCCTTACATTTGGTTTCGCTTTTTTTCCTTTTAAGAACTGTATAAAACCTCTTCCGCTAAACTCATAAGTTGTTTGCGAACTTATGTGATATAAACTTATCTTACTATCATTAATAACGCTTAATTCGAACTCTTCATTGTCTCCGCCATCATAATTAAGTGTTAAAATCTTTAGATCGTTATAATTCTGTACATCATATATTTGATAACTTCCTACATAATTCCAATTAATAACATCAATATTTGTGCCATAAGGATCTTTTGATGAATAAAATGTTGTAGTGTTTTCTGGAGTAAATTGCAAGAAAGTTTCCTTATCAAAAGTGTTTATTGCTCCTGATGTACTTGTACTTGTTTTTTCCCAAGCAACATATTCTTGCAAAAAATATTCAATATTTTCATAAAACAACTTATCATAATCAAAATTATTTCTTTGATAACCAACTAAATAATATGAAACATTATTATAACTGTCATCTATTCTTATTTCATTTGCAGAGATTTGATATACGTCAAAATCGTATGCTCCGTCTAATGAATGATCTATTTCTAAAAATCCATTATACGTATTATAGTTTCCAACTTTAATTCCTAAACCATTTCCTGTAACTCCAATATCTGCAATATTGTTATTTGCATAGAATTGTCCGTTGTAAAATGAAACGGTAAACGCTCTTGATAAAAAAGGGACATCTCCCGTTCCTGTAGTTTTATTATAATCTACATACCATAAATCATATTTGGCGATTACTTCTTCTAAAGGAATCTCATACATATAACTATCATCTAAAAATTTACATGATGTAAATACTGCTCCGGTAATAAAAAGTAGTAAAAGTAGTTTTACTGATTTCATAAGCATCAATTTTATGGTTATATAACTATAATTTCAAATTGCGTGCCAAAAAGAAAAGGCAGCCGAAGTGGTTGCCTTTTAATAAGTATGTATTTACTTTTTATTGATAAAAAACTGTATCTCTCTTTTTAATTTTTGATACTTTGTAATAGTATATTTTTTTACCAACCATATATTTTATTACAGCTTCATTTGGTTCTAATGTAAACGGAATTGGTTCTGGTTCTTTTTTTTGTTTTTTCATAGCTCCTTCTTCTACAATTATTAACTCTTCTCTATTTGACGTACTTATATTTGCTATAGCATATTTCTTGCCTTTTCTTTCTTCTATTCTAGCATCTACAATCTTATTTTGAAAATATATTTTATTAAAAGTAATCTTAGCATCGTTTTCTACCCCAATAATTAAATTTATCCCGCTAACACCTGGTTGGCCTCCAACCCAATTATGATACGTTGCTCCAGTAATTATAAAAGGTGCTGTTTTTGATAATTTTATCGTTTTACATTGCGAAAAACTAGTAGCAGCGCATATTAAAATAAGTAGTTTTATAGATTTCATATTTTCTTTTTTATATCTTAATTCAATTGTTATGCCAATTTACAAAAAAAAGAGCTTATCAAAATGATGAGCTCTTTTAAAATAAAATTTATACTTTTTTCTTAATTATTCAGAGCTTCTGCTCTTTTTGAAATTTGACTTCGCTATTGCTACGTCTAATTATTCAGAGCTTCTGCTCCTCCAACAATTTCAAGAATTTCATTAGTAATTGCAGCTTGACGTGCTTTATTATATGTTAATAATAAATCGTCGCGTAAATCTGTAGCATTGTCTGTTGCTTTGTGCATAGCTGTCATACGAGCACCATGTTCTGCAGCAAAACTATCTCTAATAGATTTGTATAATTGTGTTTTTAAAGATTTTGGAATTAACTCTAAAACAATTTCTTCTTTAGAGGGTTCAAAAATGTAATCTAAGTTTGCGTTTACATTTTCTCCTTCTACAGGTTTAATTGGTAAAAATTGCTCTACCGTTGGTATTTGTGTTGCAGCGTTTTTAAATCTATTGTAAACAATTTCTATTTTATCATAGCTACCATCAACAAATAAACTCATTAATTTCTCTGCAATTACAGCAACATTATCAAAAGTTAAATCATCAAAAACATCGTTATTATTTTCTATAACGTTATATGTTTTTGATAAAATTCCATGTCCTTTTTTACCAATAGTAAGTAAATCGACAGTACAATTATTGTAATTCTGCTCAATTGTCTTAAGTGTTTCTTTAATTACATAAGAATTAAATCCTCCACATAATCCTCTATTAGAAGTAACTACAACGATTAATACTTTAGAAACTTCTTTCTGATTAGAATATGCACCACCTGCATCACTATCTAAAGTAGCGCTTAAACTTTGTAATAATTCGGTTAACTTAGATGAATATGGACGCATTGCAGTTATTGCATCTTGCGCTTTTTTCAACTTAGCAGCAGATACCATTTTCATGGCACTGGTAATCTGCATGGTAGAACCAATCGATGTTATCCTATTACGTATTTCTTTTAAGTTTGCCATTCTATATTATTTGAATGATGAAATTCTTACTTTCGTAAAAACAACAACTATATTAAGCTTAATATTTGCTTGAAATTTCTTTTGCTGCGTTTTCTAACGTAGCAATAACTTCGTCGGATAATTTTCCTGCTTTAATGATATCTAAAACATCTCTATGTTTAGCGTTTAGATATGAAATATAATCTGTTTCAAATTCTTTTACCTTATTTACAGGAACTTTACTTAACAAGTTTTTAGAACCTGCATAAATAATTGCAACTTGATCTTCTACTGAATAAGGATCGTTTTGTGCTTGTTTTAAAATTTCAACATTACGTTGTCCTTTAGAAATTACACTCATTGTTGCTGCATCTAAATCAGAACCAAATTTTGCAAATGCTTCTAATTCACGGTATGCGGCTTGATCTAATTTTAATGTTCCAGAAACTTTTTTCATTGATTTTATCTGTGCGTTACCACCAACACGAGATACAGAAATACCTACATTAATTGCTGGACGAACACCAGAGTTAAATAAATCTCCATCTAAGAAAATTTGTCCATCTGTAATCGAAATTACATTTGTTGGAATATATGCTGATACGTCTCCTGCTTGTGTTTCAATAATTGGTAATGCGGTTAAAGAACCTCCACCTTTTACAATTCCTTTTAGAGAATCTGGTAAATCATTCATTTCACTTGCAATTTTATCATCATTAATAATTTTTGCAGCACGTTCTAATAATCTTGAGTGTAAGTAAAATACATCACCAGGATATGCTTCACGTCCTGGAGGTCTTCTTAATAATAAAGAAATTTCACGATATGCTACAGCTTGTTTAGATAAATCATCATAAATAATTAAAGCTGGTCTTCCAGAATCTCTAAAATATTCTCCAATTGCTGCTCCAGCAAACGGTGCATAAACTTGCATTGCTGCAGGATCAGATGCATTTGCTGCTACAATTGTAGTATAATCCATAGCCCCTTTTTCTTCTAACATATTTGCAATGGCTGCAACAGTAGAAGCTTTTTGACCGATAGCAACATAAATACAATATACTGGTTTACCAGCATCGTAAAATTCTTTTTGATTTAAAATAGTATCTAAAGCAACAGTAGATTTTCCTGTTTGACGATCTCCAATGATTAACTCACGTTGTCCTCGTCCAACTGGAATCATTGCATCAATAGATTTAATTCCTGTTTGCAAAGGTTCTGTAACAGGTTCTCTATAAATAACTCCAGGAGCTCTACGCTCCAAAGGCATTTCATACGTTTTCCCTTCTATTGGCCCTTTACCATCAATAGGATTCCCTAAAGTATCAACTACACGGCCAATAACTCCTTCTCCAGCTTTTAAAGAAGCAATACGCTCTGTACGTTTTACTGTAGACCCTTCTCTTACTGATATTGGGTCTCCTAATAATACAACTCCTACGTTATCTTCTTCTAAGTTTAATACGATTCCTTCTAATCCGTCAGCAAAAGAAACTAGTTCTCCATATTGAACATTAGATAATCCATAAACACGAGCAATACCATCACCTACTTGTAATACAGTACCTACTTCGTTTAACGAAGCTTTTGCTTCAAAATTTGTTAATTGTTGCTTTAATATTGCTGAAACTTCAGCTGGTTTAATTGTTGCCATCTTTTTTAATTTGATGTATAATTAAATTTTTGGAATATATTGACTGTTGTCAAATTCCTTTCTTAATTCACTAAAATTGTTTGAAATACTTGCGTCATATTGCAAATCTCCAACTCGTAAAATAAATCCTCCAATAATTTTTGGATCTATAATATTCTCTATACTGGTTTCATTACCTGTAAGCTCAATAACTTTCTTTAATATTTGTGCTTCTAAATTTGTAGTTAACGGAATAGCTGTTGTAACTATTGCCGTATCCATACTTTTTAAGTAGTCATAAATAATAGTATATTGTTGTGCTATTTGCCCTAACATTACCATACGTTTATTGTCATCTAGTAAATGGAATAACCCTAAAGAAATAGCATTTACTTTTCCAGCAAAAATAGCTTCTAAAACTTTCCTTTTGTTAGAAGTTTTAATAATTGGGCTTTTTAACATTGTTTGTAAGTCGTCACTATTTTCAATCGTTTCGTAAATAAGTAACATATCGTTATTTACTTCACCTTCTAGCTTTGACTCCTTGGCTAAGTTTAAAATAGCTTTTGCGTAACGTAATGCTGCTCTTGCTCCTTTCATGATCAATACTTAGTTTAAGGTAACATCTTTAAGCATTCCTTCTACCAGTTTAATTTGGTCTTCTTGAGAAGATAGTTCTTTCTTAAGTATTACTTCTGCAATAACCATTGATAAATCACCTACTTCTTTTTTTAAATGTGCTAAAGCAGCTTGTTTTTCTTGCTCTATAGCAACCACAGCACCATCAATCATTTTTGCTGCTTGTTCTTTTGCGTCTTCTTTTGCTTCTGAAATCAATTTTTCTCTAATTTCACGAGCATCTTTTAACATTGCATCTCTTTCTGCTCTTGCTTCTTTTACAAGCGCTTCATTATCAGCGGTTAAGTTTTGCATTTCTTTTTTTGCAGATTCTGCAGAAGCTAAGGCTTTTTTAATTCCTTCTTCTCTATCATTAACAGCATTTAAAATAGGTTTCCATGCAAACTTTTTTAATAAAAGAATTAGTGCAAGAAATAATATTGTTTGCCAAAAGAACAACCCTATAGAAAATTCACTTAATAACTTATCCATAATATATCTTAATTATAATTGTTGTTTAATTATTAAAAACAGCTACAACCAACCGTTATAGCTGTTTTATTAGTCTCAGCTTATACTGCGAATAACGCAGCAAACCCAATACCTTCAATTAAGGCTGCAGCAATAAGCATTGCTGTTTGAATTTTACCTGTAGCTTCTGGTTGACGAGCAATAGCTTCCATTGCTTTACCTCCAATTTGACCGATACCGATACCTGCACCAATTACGATCAACCCTGCTCCAATCATTTCTAAACCTGTTATATCCATAATATATAAATTAATTAATTAAACATTCAAACTAAAAATTAACTTCTACTAATGCTCATTATGTTCTTCTACAGCCATCCCAAAATACAAGGCTGATAAAATTGTAAAAATATAGGCTTGTAAAGCAGCTACTAACAACTCTAAAATACCTAATACAAATGCTAAGAAAAACGAAAGTGAACTTCCTAACCAATTGTTAAAAATAAACATCAATCCTATTATACTATATAATACAATATGTCCTGCAGTTATATTTGCATACAAACGTATCATTAATGAAAAAGGTTTAATGATTGTTCCTAACAGTTCAATAGGAGCTAATATTATTTTCATTGGAACAGGCACTCCTGGCATCCAGAAGATATGTTTCCAATATTCTTTTTTTGCTGTAAATGTTGTAATAATATATGTAAATATTGCTAAAGCAAAAGTTACAGCGATGCTATTGTTTATATTTACACCGAGTGGACTTAATCCAAATAAATTTACAATCCATATAAAGAAAAAGATAGTTAAAAGATAACTCATGTATCTTTTATAATGCTTTTCTCCAATATTTGGTATGGCAATATCATCACGAATATACAAAACAATTGGCTCTAATAATCTTCCCATTCCTTTTGGCATTCCGTTGTTTTTTTGATATCCTCTTGCCATTCTTTTAAACATGAAAAACATGATTAAAAACACCACAAAAATCATTACTACACTTTTAGTGATAGAAAAATCTAAGGGTTTTGTATTTGTTGGTTTATGCTTTGCATCGTAATTGATGGTTCCTTCAGCATCCGTTTTATAAATCTTGTTATGATATACTTTATAGTAGTTTTCGTCAATTTTTACAAGTGCTTCTCCGTAATGAAATCTAGAAGATGAAAACACTTTTAATCCATTGTCCCATAAAATAACTGGTAATGGAAACCCTCTATGAACTTTTTTACCATTGTCATCAGTAAAAGAATACAAATCAAAATCATAAGAATCTAAAACATGATGATTGATCTCTTCTTTAATTTTAGTTTTTAAATCCTTTTCTTTTTTAGGTGCGTTTGCCACATCACCATCCTCATTGTGTTGAGCTACAGAAACAAACGAAACTAAAAACAGTAAAAACGTAATTTTTTTTATTGAAAATTTTCTTCTCATATCACTCGGATAATAGTGTCTTTAAAATCGGTGCAAATGTAGGTTTTTCTCTTAATACTTAAAAATTATTTACACTTTTATTTTTGAGTAAAAACCGATAGTGCTTTTAATCTTTTTTTTCAGAGGAGTTTAAAAGAAAAATAAGCGATTTAATTTCTATAATTAAACTCAATGTATAAGGTATAAAAAACGTAAGAAACTCTTGTTTTGAGTCACCAGAGGTTTTGTTATAATTAGGGTAGAAAAAAATAAAAAAAATGGTAAATTTAAAAAGGCTTCCGTACATAAAAATATATCCCAAATAATTGTTTGCTTTTTTACTGAAAAACAACATTGTTGTAAATATTAGTATTGCTAATAGATAATTGACACCATATGCCAGAATTATTTGGTGCTCGAAAAGAGGTTTTTTAAAAATCGCCAAAACGGCAAGGTGAATTGCAAAAACAACAATTAAATACAGCGTTGCTTTAAAAACAAAATTAATAATTAGCTTGTTGGTTTTAAGAATCTTTTTCATTAATTTTCTTTAATTGAACCATTAGACTTACTAGCGAGCCTACAAACCCAATAATGATAAATAAAAAGGTAATATATTTTTTTTCGAATTGATAATGAGCATCTATTTTTTTTCCAAAATAGGCCGCAACATAAATGGTAATTCCCATTTGTAAACCAACTCCTGTAAGCCGTATAAACTTATTAAGCGGTTTTTTCTTCTGAGGTTGGTTTTTGCTCATTTGCATTTAATTCTTTTAAGGCGCCTTTCATTGTACAAGATGCGTTAAAAGCGGCTCCTGGTTCTACAGATAATTTTCCTAAAATTACTTCTCCTGCAATAGATGCTGACGCTTTTATGGTGAGCATCTTATTTACTTTTAATTCTCCTGAAAATTTCCCTTCTATATCTGCATTTTCACAAAAAACTTTTCCTTGAACTGATCCTTCTAAACCAATTATTACTCTTCCTTTTGTTTCTAATGTTCCCTCTAAAATTCCATCAATTCTAAAATCTCCATCTGAACTTAAATCGCCAACAATTTTAGTGTTTTTGGCTAAAATATTTCTTTCCATAGCTTTTGGTTTCTTCTGATTATTTTCTTTACTAAACATTGGGGAATGTTTTAATTTAACTGTTTCATTATTTCTTTTGCTCGTTGCCCTTCTTTGGTGTTTCCGTAATTAAAAGACACATATTCTAATGCTTTTTTATACGATTCTTTAGATTGATATTTACCAATTGCCATGGCTTTAAGCAGTTCAAATTTAGCAATTAAATTTGAATCTTTAATTTCTGGAGCTAATTCTATGATTTGAGAAACTACATCAGAGAATTTATCATCTTTATAGATGTAGTACAATTCTTTATAAATTGCTTCTATTTGATCTATTTTTTGGTCGTCTTGTTTTTTGGGTTTGTTCTGTAATATTTCGGCGTATCTAGAAGTTGGATATTCTTCAATTATCAACGCTTTATATTCTTCTGCTTTGCTACTTTTTAGTTCTGAATATAATTGATACAAATGATATTTTGTAGGCAACAACAACATTTTATCTGGTCTCTCTTTTAGCAATCGTTCTAATCTAGAAATTGCTAAATCTACATTTTTAAATTGCTCTTTGTAAATAATTCCTGTTTGATATAATGCCTCATTTCTATTGTAAATCAAAGAATCAATATCTGACTTTGTTTTTGGCAACGCATCTAAATACGTCTTTAATTTATATTTTGGCAGTGAAACGGTAATTGCTGTTTTTATTGAATCTGCTTTTACTTGTTGTTGCTTTTGTTTATCAGAAATTCGCCAATTATCTTCTAAAGGTCTATTTCCCCAAACTTTTTCAAATTCTGTTTTACCAAAATTTAAAGATTGCGTATTGTAAAAATACCATTTGCCTTTTTTGGTTGATTTAATTGAAGATCCACCATTAAAAGAGTTTCCGAAAGAAACTTTTTTTAATTGTTCTTTTGCTGCTTTTTCATCTGCTTTTTTTAGCGTTTCTATATGGGTTTTAAAAAAAGTAATTTGTTCTAGTTTAGATAAGTTAACTATTTTTAAAATACTGTCGTTTGTTTTTAAAATTGTTTCAAAATTTGTTAAAGCTGTCAAATTTTTATGCTTTCTTCTAATCTGCCTTATTCTTTTATCTGTGCTATTTTTTGAAATCTGAATTACGCTATCATAATACGCACTTGCTTGCACAAACAAAGAGTAATCAAACGCAATATTCCCTAGTTTTTCATAGGTATATGTTTTTTGTACCTTATCTCCGTTTGGGATTCTTAACGATGTTTTAAAATCTTGTAAAGCAATGTGCAAACTATCTCTTTTTTCTTCTAATAATCCTTTTTGATAATACAACGCATCTAAATATTTTCTGTTTTCTCTATCTTTAATTAGCGCTTTAAACTTGTTAATTAAGCTAGAAACCATTGAATCATTTGTTGTTGCTTTTGCTAAATCTATATTTGCATAAATTTTAAATTTATATGGTGCTTTTTTAAAGTTGATTAATTTCTGAAAAACAATTGCAGCAGAATCTTTTTTGTTTTCTGAACTGTAAATTTGCCCCAAAACAAACATATTTCTTGCGGCTTGTTCTGTGTTCTTTTGCGTTGCTGTTGCTAGTGTTAATTGCTGAATTGCTCTTTGAATACTATCAGTTTTAACATACGCCATTGCTAAAGCAGTATGTGCTTCTTCTTTAATTCTTGGTTCTAAATCTTCCCCTTTTAAAACAATTTTTAAAGACTCTATTGCAAACTTATCATTGTTTAATCTAATATTTGTTTTTGCTCTCCAAATTCTAGTTTCATTAATTAAATCTGCATACGGATAATTTATAATTACATAATTAAATGCTTCTATTGCGGGAATAAACCGTTGTGTATAATATCTAGATTTTCCTAACAATAAATACGCATCATCTATTTGACTATTGCGTTCTCTACCACCAATATTCATGGAATGTAACTGAATTGCTTTTACCGCTTTTTCTTCGGCTTTATCAAAAGTTGTTAATGGTTTTTCTTCTTTATTATTTGAATTTGGAAAGCCGGGATTTCCACCAAAAAAAGCAATTGAAGTTGGTTTTTCTTCAAAAGTAATAGGTTCTATAAAAAGCTGTTCCCAAAAATTGTCTTTATGTTTTTGGTTAATTTGATCTAATCCTTCTTGAAAAGCCAAATTACCATTATACAAAATATTGTATTTGGTGGTAATAGAGTTGTAGGTTCTATTTGCAAAAGCATCTTTTTTTGTACTACAAGAAAAAAAAGCCGTTATGGCTATCAAAAAAAGTACTATTACGTTTTTATTATTCATAAAATAGATTCAACATCAAAACTTAAAAAAAGCTCCTATTCACAAACATATTTTCTATAAAAATATTGTGAATAGAAGCTGTAAAAATAAGAATAAAATAAGAAAGAATTTACACTGCAAAATAGCTTTCTAATTCTTTTAATGTTTCTGCAGAAGTTTTAATGTCTTTTACAACGTTTCCTTTGTCTAAAACAACAATGCGCTCACAAACTTCTGTAACGTGACTTAAATCGTGGCTTGAAACCAACACAGTAACGTCTTTGTTTTCTGTTAATTCTTTTAGCATCTTTTTTAATCTGATTTGTGTTGTTGGATCTAAATTTGCAAAAGGCTCATCTAAAATTACAACTTGCGGGTTTCCTAAAAGTGCTGCTACAATTCCTGCTTTTTTCTGATTTCCTTTGCTTAAATCTCTTAAGTATTTCTTTTTCCCTAGAATTTCCCCATTAAAAATTTCTTCGAACTGACTTAAAAAGTTTTTGATATCTTCTTTGTTCATTCCACGTAAATCTCCAATAAAATCAAAATATTCTTCTGCTGTTAAGTAACCGATTAAAAAAGTTTCATCAATAAAAGAACCTGTAAAAGATTTCCAAGCTTCACTTTTATTTACCGTTACTTCGTTATTAATAATTTCTCCCGTTGTTGGTCTAATTAAATCTAACAGAATATTAAAAAAAGTTGTTTTTCCTGCTCCGTTATTTCCAACCAATCCAAAACTTTGCCCTTTTGGAATTTCTAATTCTTCAATATTTAATACTTGTGTTGTACCGTATTTTTTTGTGATATTTTTTGAATGTATCATATTTTTTTGTGTCTTTATTTGTGTTGATTATGCTTTTTGATCAAATGCGTGAATTGCTGCATACTTTTCTTTAATATACTTTTTGGCAATCAAATTCATAAAATAATTTTTTGTTACTAATCCTAAAATTCCGAATCCTGCAATTGCGGCAACTCCTGCATTAAAGCCAAATGGTAAGCTAAATGCGTAAAATAATCCGACAGGAACTAACATTACCGGAATTACAACAATAAATTGTTTTGCGCTTGTTCCTTGCGTGTTTCCAAATCCGCTTGCGTTTAAATCTATTTGTTTTCTGTTAAATGCGCCCGCAAACAGTAACACCAGGGTGTTAATACCCATATTATAAAGTGCGCCTGCTGCAATCATTAAATATTTGTCTAAACCAAAATAAATATAAGGAGTTGCTAAAATGAATAGAACAGCAGTAACCACAACCATTAAGTACCATTTAGATTCTAAATATTTTCTGTATGATAAGTTTTGAGTCATTAGCATTTTGTAATACGAACTTTCCCAAGCGGGGATAAATTGTCCGTAGTTTAACACAAATCCACCAGTAATAAATAACGATACAAAAATTAAAAACCCTGGCATTTTATCATATGTAGAGCTTGTAAAAAATATTAATCCGTATAAAACAAAAGCAAAAGACATTAAGAAAACGGTTTTTGTTCTTTTGTTTCTCCAAATTAATCTGATTTCATTTTTAATAAACGGCGCCATTTCTCCAAATCGGTTTGCCCAAGATAAATCTGCCGTGTTCGCTTCTTTCACTTTCACTTTTACAGCTCCATCTAAATACAATTGTTGTTTTAATATTTTTTGATTGACGCTATATAAAACAATTAACAATGCAAACGGAATAAGTGTATAAATTGGGTTTTCATAAATTCCGTTAAAAATTGCTTGACTATCAATAGTTACATCGTAAATATTAAAATATTGTAGCGCAATTGTTCCTAATAATAACGTTCCTAAAACGGTTAAAGCAATATTATTTTTATTGATAATAAAGTTTAAAAAATTTGCTGATTGTGTTATTAAAAGCATGCTAAATAACCAGCCTAAAACTCCGGAAGCATCGTAATCTTGTCCTATTAAAACTACAGAAAACGGAATATAAAAAAACAACGAAAAAATGTTAAATGCAGAAAACATAGATTTTCCTAATACATAATTCACCAATTTCCTCTTTTTTATAGGAAGAACAAGTAGCGGTTTTACATTCATTACTGGTAGTTTTTGCATTAAATACCTAAATATTAAATCTCCAATAACTGCAAATAATAAAAAAGAATTTACTACTTGAAACGGGTCTGATTCTGGCATTGTTTTTCTAATGATAAAAAAACTTCCAACGCCAAGGGCTAAAAAGGAAACCATCATGTACAGAGCAAAAAAGCCCATAATAATTTTTAATGCTATCCCTTTTTGCCAATATGATGAACGGAAATATTGTTTCCATTCTAATTTAAAAAATCGTTTAAACATAAGTATTTGGTTAATTGTTTACTGGTTATAAGTGTCTTAAACATGGTTTTTGTTACAAAAAGTTATATCATTTTATATTCTGGATAGGTTTCCATTAATAATTCTTCTGCTTTTGATGGCATTACAAATGCTGTAATATAAAAAACAATACACATTAAAGTTGCAAAAATAGCAGCTAAAGAGAGTAAATAAATAGACATTGTCTCAAAATTTGTATCACTCAAATTAATTATATTAAATATATTTATAAATACCAATACAGAAAAACCATTTCTTGTTTCACCAATCATAGATTCTAATAAAAACGTTTTTTCTTTCTTTTTTTTCTTTTTACCCCTGCTTTTAAATAAATAATAAAGGTCAATAATTGCTAAAATTAAAATTGAGGAAAAAATTATTTCTTCTGCATAAATTGATTGAAGAACTGTAAAAAAAATGATAAAAATTAAACTTGTTATAATTACTTTCGGTAACGTAAACCATTCTTTTACAAAGCGCCATAAAATTTTCCAATACCGTTTGTTCATCGCTTTTTGCTTTTGTTCAACAACATCCATGAAGCCAAAAACACCAAATTTTTTAAACGATACATCTCTTGCTTGCTCAAAAGTTAGTTGTGGTTTTTCTTCTAAAATTTGCTCAATATCGTTTGCTAAATGATCTACCAATTCGGTTTGTACATCGTAATGATATACAAAATGCTCTCTGGTAAATTTGTAGAGTTGTTTTATGTGGTTTTCTGTTAATTTCATTACTTTAGTTTAACAAATGTTTGTATTTGTTGTAGATTATTTTCTTTTCCTTTTTCATAACTCGTATTGCAGCAAATGAATATGCAATTGCAACAAACCAATACACGCTAAAAAAAACAGAATTTATAAAATCAAAATCTGTTGTGGTAGCTATATGCAAAGGAAACACAAGCATTATATATGGCAACCACATTTCTTGCCCTAAATATTCTATCCTGTCTAGTTTTTTTCTGTCCTTCTTTTTAATATTTAAAAAAAACTGACTGTAAGTGAAAAAACTCAATACACTTACATAAAAAAGAATTATCAAAGTTTTACCATTTAAATTTATCGTCAAAAAATAAATAGTTAAAAACACCGCAACTGTAATCGGTAATTTTTTAATTGATGTAAAAAAACCAATAGCTTCATCAATTGTTTTTCTTCGATAAGTTTTATGAATAACTTGTAACTTACTACCTATAAACTTGTTTATGAAGCCTAATTCCTCAGAAAGATATTGAGAAAGATTTCCGTTTCCGTTTGTTTCAAAATCTGAAATAATATGATCTTTCAATTCTATTTTATCGTCTTCAGAACCAAAATTGTATTTCTTTAAAAATCGATCTAAAAAAGCCAATTGCTTTGCTGTTATTTGATATTTACTCTCCATAACTAAAAATTTACTCCAAACTAAATTTAGGGTTTACCAAATGTTGCATCGTTTTTAAAAACTCTTGCATTTCTGCCAATTTGTTTGCCGTTTCTTTGGTTCCGTGTTCTGTAAGTTTGTAGTATTTACGCAAACGATTGCCAATTTTTGCAACCTCAACATCTAACAAGCCATCGGCTTCTAATTTGTGCAACGCTGGGTATAATGCGCCTTCGGTAATTTTTAATTCGCCTTTGGTAAGCTCTTTTACTTTTTGAGTTATTTCATACCCATACATTTTATCATTCTGAGCCAACAATTTTAAAATGATGGTTTGTAAAGAACCTTTAAATAATTTTTGATTTCCCATAACACAAATATACATAATTTTCTTATGTATAAAATTCTTAGGTATTAATTTATAGAAACTCTAACTATCTGTTCGTTATTTGTTTCTTATTTTTGCATTTTTAAAATTAGATTGATGTCGAAATTTCACAAATTAACAATTCAAAAAATTATCAAAGAAACTACGGATGCGGTTTCTATTTTATTTGATGTTCCAACAAATTTAAAAGAAGTGTTTTCTTTTTTTGCAGGACAACATATTACAATAAAAGCAACCATAAATGGTAAAGAAACACGTAGATCATATTCTATTTGTGCTTCGCCAAATAGTAATGAGCTCAAAGTTGCTGTAAAAGCTGTTGAAAATGGGGTATTTTCTGTTTTTGCTACTACAAAATTAAAAGAAGGCGATATCTTAGAGGTGGCAGAACCTGATGGAAAATTTATTTTAAATCCAGAAGCAAACAAAAACTACATTGCATTTGCTGCCGGGAGCGGAATTACACCTGTTTTATCAATGATAAAAGCAGTTCTAGAAGCTGAAAACGCATCTACTTTTACGTTGATTTACGGAAATAAATCTATCGAAAGCACCATTTTTAAAAGCGAATTAGAAGCTCTTTTAGAACAACATCCAAATAATTTTAATCTACATTACGTTTTTAGTAGAGAACGAATTTCTGATTCTAAATTTGGTAGAATCGACAAAGGAATAACCAACTATTTTGTTAAAAACATTCATAAAGAAATCACTTTTGACGCGGCTTTTTTATGTGGCCCAGAAGAAATGATTCACATCGTTTCTGACACTTTAAAAGAAAATAATTTTGCAGAAAACACTATTCATTTCGAATTGTTTACTGCCTCTACAGAAGAAAGCTCTATAGAAATTGAAGAAGGAAAAACAGAAATTACCGTGTTGTTAGACGATGAAGAAACAACCTTTACAATGAATAAATCTGATGATATTTTAGCTGCTTCTTTACGTAATGATTTAGACGCGCCGTATTCTTGTCAAGGAGGTGTTTGTAGCAGTTGTTTGTGTAAAGTAACTGAAGGAAATGCCGTAATGATAAAAAACAGTATTTTAACGGATGGCGAAGTTGAAGCAGGATTCGTTTTGGCGTGTCAAGCACATCCTACAACTTCAAAAATCACCATAGATTTTGATGATGTTTAATAACAAATTGTATCTTTAAAAAATGGATTTCTACGATATAAAAAATGCAATAATTCTTGGGTTCTTACTTTCATTTATGATTGGTCCCGTATTTTTTATGTTGATACAAACCAGTATTTTAAAAGGCGCAAGAGCTGCAATTATGTTTAATGTTGGTGTAATTTTGGGCGATGTTTCTTTTATTGTAATTGCGTATTTAGGAAGCAGACATTTGTTAGAACGAATTAAAGACGATCCTCGATTGTTTTTTATTGGCGGATTGATTTTAATAATTTATGGGTTGATAATCTATTTTGATAAATCTAACAAAAAAGAAGTAGAAAATACGCCAATCATAGAAATTCCAGTCAGTAATAATTACTTAAAATTATTGCTTAAAGGATTCTTTTTAAACTTTATAAATATTGGTGTTTTAGGGTTTTGGTTGGGTTTAATTGTTGTTATTGGACCAACGTTAGATATGAATCCAAATCATATTTTTTGGTACTTTACTACAATTATTATTAGTTATTTTACTACTGATTTAGGAAAGATTTTCTTAGCTAAAAAATTAAAAAAGAAGCTAACTGCAAATGTAATTTACAAGATTAAAAAATCTATGGGTATTTTGTTGATTATTTTTGGTGTTGGTTTAATGCTTAAAGGTTTTATCCCAAAAGAAAAACTAAATTTAGACAACTTTATAGAGCAAGTTGAAAAATAAAAAGCTGTTTCAAAAGTAAATTAAGCTCTCATTTCGACTGTAATGGAGAAATCTAAATTAGTAAAATAAGAATATCAATTTTTCGACTTTATTACATTTCGCTCAAAATGACAAAAACTTTTCAAACAGCTCCTTTTTTATGTGTTTATCTAAAATTATTTTGCTTCGTAAACATTGTTTTTTCTATCAATATCTGCCATTAATTTAGAAGTATCTATCTCTACTTTTTTAATGTCTTTTATTACAGAAAAAGAATAGGTTGGGTGAGCCCAAGTCCAATCTTCAATAACCGTTGCATCTGTTGGTTTGTTGCCTCTCATCATTCTTAACGGAATATTAAAGTTTTCTGTTGATCCGTCTGCATAAGTAACAGCAACATCAATTGGCATTGGCATTTTACCAACTCTTTTCAGTGTAATTTTTTTACCTTCAACACTTTCGATACTATAATCTATTGTATGTGTCGTTTCTGCCCATTCATTTAAATACCAATCAAGTTGTAAACCAGAAACTTTTTCTGCTGTTCTTTTAATATCGTTTGGTGTTGGATGTTTAAAACTAAAATCTTTGTAGTATTTTTTGAGTGTTTCTTTTGTATTATCTTCTCCAATAATATAGTTTAATTGAGTTAAAAACATACTTCCTTTTGTGTAACTTGCAACACTGTATGCTGTGTTTAAATTAAATCTATCTGCATGTGTAGATAATGATTCTTCAATACCTTCTTTTACCACATAAAAATAACCTCTATAACTGCCGTTGCTTGGTTTTCCTTCACCTTTTCTTAATACTTTATTAGATGCTAATCCAGAAATATACGATGTAAATCCTTCATCCATCCAAGGGTGTTTGCTTTCGTTATTTGCTAAAATTTGTTGAAACCAAGTATGTGCTAATTCATGAAAAATAGTTCCAATATTATTTCTTTTTCCGCCACCAGCAACAAATGTTGCCATAGCATATTCCATTCCTCCGTCTCCTGCTTGAATAACTGAATATTGTTTCCAAGGATATGGTCCAACGTTTTCGCTAAAAAACTCCATTGCTTTAGCTGTTAAAGGTTGGTTTTTTGTCCAGTTTTCTTTATTATACTCTCTGTCTTTATAGAAAAAATGTAAATCAGGTCCATTTTTCATTTTATAAATATCGTGTATGTATTCGTCATCCGCAGCCCAAGTAAAATCATGTACTCTTTCTGCTTTAAAATGCCAAGCTAATTTAGCGCCTTTTTGAATGTTTAATGGTTTTGTTTTGTCTTCGTAACCGTGACCTATTTCTTGCGGATTTTGTAAGTTTCCTGTTCCGCCAATTGTATAGTTTTTATCAATTCTAAGTGTTACATCAAAATTTCCCCAAACTCCTTGAAACTCTCTAGCAATATATGGATGTGCTTGCCATCCTTCAAAATCATATTCAGCCATTTTAGGATACCATTGCGCCATAGACATTGCAATATCATCTCTACTATTTCTTCCTGCTCTACGAATATGCACTGGTAATTGTCCGTCAAACTCCATATCAAAAGTCACTTTTGATCCTGCTTTAATTGGTGTATTTAAAGTAACTTCTAAAACAGTTCCTGCAACTTCAAACTTTACGTCTTTACCGTTTTGTTTTAACGATTTAATTTTTAAATAACCTATTTCATTAGGTTTTAACATTGCAATTCTGCTTGTTACTTTTCCGTTTTCACGAACAATCATTCTACCATCTGGGTCTGCGATACTTTGTAAACGTGCATCCATTTCGCTTCCTGGTTGAAAAGCGTTGTAATACAGGTGATAATACACGTTGTTTAAATCGTCTGGAGAATTATTTGTGTACACTAATTTTTGAGTTCCACTGTATTGAAATTTTTCTACATCAACATCAACATCCATTGTATAATCTACATGTTGTTGCCAATAGCCATTATTAGAATTAGTAGAAGCAGATTGTTTGTAAACAGTGTTTTTTATTTCTCCACAAGAAATCATTAGTGATAATGATAACGCTACGAATAAAAAATTTTTCATGATAATCTTAATTTTAGTTGGTTTGTGATCTTTAATTTTAAAAAAGAGTATTCGTAAATCTACTACTCTTTTTTTATATGTTAATTTGTTTTAAGTATTTTATTTACCATAAACCATTCGGTCTGCCATTTTTAATGCATTATATGCGTTCACAATTCTACCGGTTACAGATAATTCTGAAAAAGGAACTTTTATTCCTGTTGGATTTGTTTGAGAGGCTGAACCTGGTTTAATAACTTCAAAATCTATTTTTGTTCCAGAATTCATAATAATATGTTTCACTTGTTTTGCAGACAGTTTTGGATAATACGAACGAATTAATGCTGCAACACCAACTACTCCTGGTGCGGCCATTGATGTTCCATTAAAATATTCGTATTCATTTTCTGGAATTGTAGAATAGATTTGAACTCCTGGCGCAAAAATATCAACATTTATTTTTCCATAATTAGAAAAAGCTGCGGGTAAATATTCATTATAATTAGAACTCATTGCCCCAACGGTAAGTACATTGTCTGCAAACTCTTTTTTTAAATCTTTAGAATCATTTGGGTAGGTTCTTTCTACATCAATATTTTTAGCATCGTTTCCTGCTGCGTTTACAATTAACACATCTTTTTCTGCTGCATATTGTATAGCATCGTAAACCCACTCTTTGTTTGGAGAATACGATTTTCCGAAGCTTGTGTTAATTACTTTAGCACCATTATCTACCGCATAACGAATTGCCAACGCAACATCTTTATCATATTCATCACCATCAGGAACCGTTCTTACAGCCATTATTTTGACATTGTTTGCAACACCATTCATTCCGATTTCGTTATTTCTTACCGCTGCAATAATCCCAGAAACATGTGTTCCGTGAGCCTCTTCTTTTACTTTAGGGTTTGTTTTATTATCTCCATAATATTTTGTTGAAAAATCTTGCGCATTATCTCCTAAGGCTTTTCTATAATCGGTTTTTAAATTGTTTTCGTTAACTACTTCTTCTGCAATTTTAATTTCTCTTTTGATTTCTGAAATTCCCTGTGTCAAAGAACTTAACCCAAAACCATACATTTGTTTAGCAATATTTACGCTTTGCATTACCGCTGTATTGTCTGATTTAACTGAGTTTACATCCTCTTTTGTGTAATTTTTCTTTTTTAAGTGATTTGATAACGTATTATCTGCAAATTGAACCGCTTGCAACATTTGATTAAATCTGAGCTTATTTTCGGAAGCTCCTTTGATTTTTTTATCTTGAGCATCTTTAATGATTTTATACGTAGCTTCATCAACTAATTTTGGGTTTTTAAGAATTCTTTCAACTTCGGCGTTTTCTTTATAGATTGGTCCTAGAAAATTCCAGCCATTAATATCATCTACATAACCATTATTATCATCATCTTTTCCGTTATTAGGAATTTCTTTTTTGTTAACCCAAGCAACTGCGCTTAAATCTTCGTGTTTTAAATCTGTACCAGAATCTACAACACCAACAATAACTTCAACTCCTTTTTTACCTTCTAAAAAGGTATATGCTTTGTCAACACTCATTCCCGGAATTGTATCAGTTGCTAAATCTAAATGACCCCAAGTTTCTTTTTGAATTTTTGTAAGTGGTGCTTTTTTTGCCGAAATAACAACAACATTATTTGTTCCTGTTGGGACTGGAATTGTATTTATTGTTTTACATCCTATGAATGCTATAGCAATTACACTTGCTACATAAAGTGGTTTAAAAAATTTCATGTTCTCTATTTTCTTAATTAAATATATCTGTAAACTTAAATGTATCTTTTAATCGTACTCCTTTTTCAGTATTTTTTACTGTACAAAGTTCTGTAACTGCATCGTGTTCTAAGAACAAAAAATATTCATTATTTGCCGCTTCATTTAAAAATTGTGCTTTTTCTTTAATTGTTAATAAAGGTCTTGTATCGTAACCCATAACATACGGCAAAGGAATGTGCCCAGTTGTTGGTAATAAATCTGCCATAAAAACAATTGTTTTTTCTTGATATTTTATTTTAGGAAGCATTTGTTTATCTGTATGACCGTTCATAAACAGCACTTCAAAACCAACATCTTTAACGCCGTTTTTTATAAAATTTAACTGTCCGTTTTCTTTAATTGGCTGAATATTTTCTGTTAAAAAAGATGCTTTTTCTCTTGGATTCGGAATGGTTGCCCATTTCCAATGGTCTTCATTAGACCAAACTTTTGCGTTTTTAAAAGCTGGCATAAATCCTGTTCTATCTTTATTCCATTGAATAACGCCACCACAATGATCAAAATGTAAATGAGTTAAAAAAACATCAGTAATATCATCTCTATGAAAACCCAAGTTAGCTAATGAAACATCCAAAGAAAAATCTCCGTACAAATAATAATATCCAAAAAACTTTTCGGTTTGTTTAGAGCCAAGACCTGTGTCAATCAGTGTTAATTTTTCTCCATCTTCTATAAGCATACAACGCATACTCATAGAAATTAAATTATTTGAATCCGCAGGGTTTGTTCTTTGCCAAATAGATTTTGGAACTACGCCAAACATGGCACCACCATCAAGTTTAAAGTTTCCTGTTTCTATTGGATGTATTTTCATAATAACAAAGATGCAGAAAAAAACAGGATTTTTTTGTTAAATAAACCAAAAAACGCATCGAAATTTCGATGCGTTTTTTTTGAGGTGTCGAGCGGATTCGAACCGCTGTAGATGGTGTTGCAGACCACTGCCTAGCCACTCGGCCACGACACCTTTTGAATTGGCAAATTTAAGTAAAATTCCTATTTAGACAAGGTTTTTTTACGCTTTCCTTTTTTTAGTGATTATAATTTTTACTTCTGCTACATTACCGCCAATTGGTGGGTTTATTTTTGCAACGCAAATGGTTGCTTTTTTAACCATTGTAAGTTCCTTAAAAATTCTATTAATAATTCTTTGAGCAACATGTTCTAGTAACTTAGATCTAATTGCCATTTCTTCTTTCACGATAAAATTTAAGTGTACATAATCTACTGTATCAATTAATTCGTCTGTTTTTGAAGAATTTTGTAAATTTGCTTTAATTTTAATATCAACTCTATAATTAGAGCCAATTTTTGCTTCTTCATTTAAACAACCGTGGAAGGCATAAATTTTAATATTGTTTACTTGTATAATTCCCATAGAACAAAAGTATTAAAAGTTAAGGAAGATTTTAAGTTTAGATACCTAAAAATATAAAAATGAACTACATAAAAAAGATAGCCAAATTAATACTTCTTACAGTTGTGTTTGCAAATTTTACTTCTTGTATTATTAATGATAACATCAAAGACACTTCTATTTTAATTGACCCAGGAAATGATCCTAATTTTAAAATAATTGTTAATACAGATAGTCAATTTAAAGACTTTAACAGAAAAATTGTTGTTTTTGATATCCCTATTTTTGCGTTTAAAAGTGTTGCTGATTCAAAATTGATTCATGTTGCTAATATTTTAGCACAATATTTAGACAATGATGAGGATGATGTAATTGATAACACTACCGTTCACACACAATTAAAAACAGGTAAATCTTTTGTTTATTTATGGAAAACGACTGCAGAAAGAGATGCTTTTATTCCTCCAAGCGGTTACAATGTGTATAATATAAGTGCTGATGCTGTAAATATTATTTGGCATTCAAATGGTCGTACAGGTAATTTTGATGGATCTATCGAATCTGTTTGGAATTTTATCTCTAAAAATGGACATGAAGTTTCATATCCAGCCATATTTAGTAGTCAAGCTAATTCTAAAATAAGCGATGCAATGAATACCGCTCGTGGTGGTGTTTTTCAAAATCCACCAGCAAATTATCCTACAGGAGCTTGGTACACAAATACTGAGACAACTTGCGATTTTTCTTGTCAAGTAACAAAATATAATTTTTGGGTTCTTTCTTCTATGTTGGGCGCAAATGAAAATCGATTAACAGATATTCAAAATGAATGGATTTTAAACACAAGTGCTAAAGTACAATCAGGCGATGTTAAAGCTTGGACAATTTTCACAAATACAGCTTATAAATTACCTTCTACTTTACCAGACGGAACCTACAAACATTAAGAATATATTCTCATTAAAAATCCTTTCAAATTATATGAAAGGGTTTCTTTTTTAATAGAACCAACCTCAACTATTTTGCTTAATTTTGTAGCTTCAATCTTAAGAGAATATGTCAGAAGAAAAAGTATCGCTCAACTTTTTAGAGCAAATTATTGAAGAAGATTTAGCAAACGGAATGCCAAAAGAAAACTTGCGCTTTCGTTTTCCACCAGAACCAAATGGATATTTACATATTGGTCATACAAAAGCAATTGGTATAAGTTTTGGTTTGGGATTAAAATATAATGCTCCAGTAAATTTGCGTTTTGATGATACAAATCCAGCAAAAGAAGAGCAAGAGTATGTGGATGCAATTAAAAAAGATATTTCTTGGTTAGGATATCAATGGGCAAATGAATTGTATTCTTCTGATTATTTTCAGCAATTATATGATTGGGCTATTTTATTGATAAAAGACGGAAAAGCGTATGTAGATTCGCAATCATCCGAAGAAATGCGTGTGCAAAAGGGAACGCCAACTGAAGCTGGAACAAACAGTCCATTTAGAAATCGTTCTGTGGAAGAAAACTTGGAAATCTTTCAAGGAATGAAAGACGGAAAATTTAAAGAAGGAGAACATACATTGCGTGCAAAAATTGATATGGCGAGCCCAAATATGTTGCTTCGTGATCCGATGATGTACAGAATTATGTACAAAGAACATCACAGAACTGGCAACGATTGGTGTATTTATCCAATGTATGATTGGACGCATGGAGAAAGCGATTATATTGAACAAATTTCACATTCTTTATGTTCTTTAGAGTTTAAACCTCACAGAGAATTGTACGATTGGTTTCGTGATAATGTGTACGAATACAGTAAATCTGAATATCCAAATCCACCAAAACAACGCGAATTTTCTCGTTTAAACTTAAGTTATACCGTTATGAGTAAACGTAAGTTGTTAACCTTGGTAGAAAACGGAATCGTTAAAGGTTGGGACGATCCAAGAATGCCGACAATTTCTGGTTTACGAAGACGTGGTTACACACCAAATTCTATCAAAGAATTTATAAAAACAGTTGGAGTTTCTAAACGTGAAAACGTTATTGATGTAGCACTTTTAGAATTTAAAATTAGAGAAGATTTAAACAAAACGGCAAATAGAGTTATGGCAGTTTTAGATCCTGTTAAAGTGATTATTGATAATTATCCTGAAGGAAAAGAAGAAATTTTAATTGCAGAAAACAATCAAGAAGACGAAAGCGCTGGTTTTAGAGAGGTTCCTTTTTCAAGAGAAATTTATATAGAACGAGAAGATTTTAGAGAAGAAGCAAATAAAAAATTCTTTAGACTTAAATTAGGAAAAGAAGTTCGTTTAAAGAATGCTTATTTTATTACTGCAACAAGTTGTGAAAAAGATGAAAACGGAGAAATTACAGTTATTCATTGCACCTATGACCCGTTGACAAAGTCGGGAAGCGGAACAGAAGAAAGCAAACGTAAAGTAAAAGGAACCTTGCACTGGGTGTCTGTAAAACACGCTGTAAAAGCAGAAGTAAGAGCTTATGATCGATTGTTTTTAGAGGAAGCTCCAGACGCACATAAGGACAACGATTTTATGGAGTTTATCAACCCAAATTCTTTAGAAATTATCAATGCTTTTGTTGAACCAAGTTTGCGATCTGCTAAAATTGGAAACCGTTTTCAATTTCAACGTTTAGGGTATTTTAATGTTGATGCTGATTCTACTTCCGAAAAATTGGTTTTTAATAAAATCGTTGGCTTAAGAGATAATTGGGGAAGTAAAAACTAAAAAAAGGTGGTTTCTATTTAATTTTTAATGATTTCCCTATTGCTTCTAACTCAAAAATAAAATCTCTTTTATCTACTGATGGCGCATATGTAAAGCCTTCAAAAACAATTAATCTATTATTCTTTTTATCAATAACAGTATAATTTAAAAAAGGACCAGCCATAAAATCGTTTTTTACCTCCCATTTACCTCTTGTTTCAAATGCTTTTTTGTTATCAATAACAACTTCTAATGTTTGGGGAGTAAAAGCTGCTTCAGTAATCATATACATTCCTTCTTTAGAACCAATTATATATTTTTTTCCTATTTCGTTTCTGTGGTTTAAAATATTATTGTTAATATCTAAATCAAATTCTTCTGCTAAAGGAACTGAATATACTAAAATATTACTTGTTCCATCTCCTTGAGCAATTCCGCTCATTAAATGTTGTCTTAACCACAAAAATTCCCCATTATCTTCTACTGTTCTAAAATCAATTGGTATTGTTAAAGATATTCCTAGTTTTTCTAATGTTTTAAACTTAGAATCATCAATTCTTTTATTATAAAATATTTCTTGAAGTTGTTTAATATCAGAGTCTCTAAAGGTTTTAACGATTTCTTTTTTGTATTTATCTAATTGAGTATTTAATCCCTCTTTATCTTTAGCGGTAACATAAACTAATGTTTGAGGTTTTGAAAATAAATCGTTTTGAATGCGAAAGGAATCTTTTTCTCCTTGTTGAACAAATAATACATTTCTATACTTATTCATCATACTTCCAAAACCTTTAGGTGCTATTTGAGTAACACTAAATGTGGTTTCTGGCTGAGGCAAACCAACTACCAATTTTCCTAAAAAATTTCTAAGGTTATCACCAACTTTACCAGACCAGTCTTTTGCTTCTATTACAACAAGAAGATGATTTGATTTTCCAAGAGAACTACTTAATACAAAAGCTTCTTTTGCGTCTTGACACGATGTTAAAAAAAGTAATAGCGCTACTATTGTAAATCCTTTTTTCATTTTTATCAATTTAAAGTTTTAATTATCTTGATGTATTCTTCAAATATTGTTCCATTTTAAGAATACTGTCTTTTTTTTGCTTATAATCTTTTTGGAAAAATAGTAAGTCTTTGTCCAATTTTTAAATTAGTGCTTCTTAAACGATTCCATTTTTTAATTTGACTAACCCGAACGCCAAATTTTTTAGCTATTTTTCCTAAGTAATCTCCGCCACGAACTTTATATCTTATTCGTTGATTTAATTCTAAATATTTTGGTAATGGTTTTTCTCTTTTAGCATTATCTTCATCAACCAACGTGTAAAGTTCTTTTTCTTTTGTTAAAAAATTTACCGTTCTATTTCTTGGAAGCGTAACTGCATAATTTTTTCCTTTTACAAATGGTATAATATCTAGTTTATACTCTGAATTTAAAAACTGTAACATTTCTGTTTCTATTCCAGTAACTTCTGTAATTTGGTCAAATGAAACTGTCTTTTTAACTTGAATTGTATCTGTTTCAAAATGGTAAATTGGTGGGTTTTCTGGTGCCAAACCATGTTCTTTTGCATATTTAAAAATATACAACGTTGCATAAAAGGCAGGAACATATCCGGCAGTTTCTGTTGGTAAATACTGACGAATATTCCAATAGTTTTGATATCCTCCAGAACGTTTTATTGCTTTAGAAACATTTCCTGGTCCAGAATTATATGCAGCTAAAGCTAAGTCCCAATCACCAAAAATATCATATAAATCACTTAAATATTTACATGCAGCAATGGTTGCTTTTATTGGATCTTGCCGCTCATCAACATAAGAGCTTACGTTTAATTTATATTGCTTTCCGGTTAAATACATAAATTGCCAAAGACCACTTGCACCAACTTTTGACCTTGCTCTTGGATCTAATGCAGACTCTACAATTGCTAAATATTTCATTTCTAACGGAACATCAAACTGATCTAAATATTTTTCGAACATCGGAAAATAATACTCCGCTTTTGCCATTAATCTTGGATAGTATTTTTTTCTATATTTTAAATAAGAGTTAATTACATTTTCTAAAATAGGATTGTATTCTATAAAAAAAGGCGACGTATTATCTAAGTGTTTTAAACGTTCTTTTAATACATTTGTCGGAATTTTTTCTTCAGGGATTTCTTTAACATCTAATCCTTTTATTACATAATTAATGTTAGTTGTTAAAGGAGATTTGTATTGTGTTTCTATAATTAAACTGTCTATTAAAGATAAATCTTTATCGCTAAAGAATCCTTTTTTTGTAACACTTTTTAACGAATCGCTTGCAATGCTATCAAGCTTTGCTTGTCCTAATAAAGAAAAAGATAAAAAAAGAAGTAAAAATGTAATTTTTTGATGGTTCATATTTTAAAAATCTAATTCAACAACAATCGGGCAATGGTCAGAATGTTTTGCTTCTGGTAAAATATAAGCTCTAGAAATATTTGTTTTAATAGGTTCTGCAATCATTGCATAATCTAATCGCCAGCCTTTATTATTGGTTCTAGAATTTGCTCTATAGCTCCACCAAGAAAATTCTTGTTTGTCTTTATGTAAATGCCTAAAACTATCTATAAAACCGCTTTTAATAAAATTACCAATCCATGCTCTTTCTTCAGGTAAAAATCCAGAAACTCCTTTCATTTTCGGATTGTGAATGTCTATTTCTTGATGACAAATATTATAATCTCCACAAATTACCAAATTCGGGATTTCTTTTTTTAGCTCATTAATATATTCTTGAATTTCTACCATATATTTAAGCTTAAAATCAAGTCTAGCATCGTTTGTTCCAGAAGGTAAATACATACTCATTACAGAAACTTCGTCAAAATCTACGCGCAAATTTCTTCCTTCAAAATCCATCGACTCAATTCCTGTTCCGTACTCTACATGATTTGGCTTTTCTTTGCACAAAATCGCCACAGAAGAATAGCCTTTTTTTTCTGCCGAAAACCAATAATGATACGGATATCCAGCGGCTTCAAATTCTAACACATCAAGTTGCTCTTTATGGGCTTTTGTTTCCTGAATACAAATAACATCTGGGTTTGCGGCTTGCAACCAATCTAAAAAGCCTTTTTTTAAAGCCGCTCTAATTCCGTTAACGTTGTATGAGATTATTTTCATTTAATCTAAAATGATTGGTTTTTTAAGAAATATCCAAGTAATTTGAGTTTTTTCTCCAGTTTGTGTACTTATTTTCTTTTTTCTTGGTGATAAAAATACAGCAACTCCAGCAGCAATAACTGCTCTTATCATTCCGTTTTTCATTCCTATAATAACATCAAGAAAAAAAATTAAAAAAAAAGTGATACTAAAAATCACTAAAAATGATCTTTTTGCTAAATATTCCATCTTAAAATTTCATTTCAGCGATTTCTCCTTCAATAATTAAAGTTCCTTCGGTAGCATTTTTAATTTCCTCTACAGAAACCCCAGGAGCTCTTTCTAATAAATGAAATGCACCGTTTTTAATTTCTAAAACAGCTAAATTGGTTACTACTTTTTTAACGCAAGCAACTCCTGTAAGTGGTAAAGAACATTTCTTTAATAATTTAGATTCTCCTTTTTTATTCGTGTGCATCATGGCAACAATAATATTTTCTGCGGATGCTACTAAATCCATTGCGCCGCCCATTCCTTTTACCATTTTACCTGGAATTTTCCAATTGGCGATGTCTCCATTTTGTGCAACTTCCATTGCTCCAAGAACAGTTAATTGTACATGTTGCCCTCGTATCATTGCAAAGCTCATTGCAGAATCAAATAAAGAACCGCCATTTAAAATTGTAACCGTTTGTTTTCCTGCATTAATTAAATCGGCATCTTCTGTTCCTTCAATAGGAAAAGGTCCCATTCCAAGTAATCCGTTTTCTGATTGAAACTCAACATCAATTCCTTTAGGAATATAATTTGCCACCAATGTAGGAATACCAATTCCTAAATTTACATACCATTTATCTTGTAATTCTTGTGCAATTCTTTGTGCTATTTGTTCTTTAGATAATGCCATTTTGTTACGATTTAGGAGTTACTGTTCGTTGTTCAATTCTCTTTTCGTAATCTTTTCCTTGAAAGATTCGTTGTACAAAAATCCCTGGAATATGAATTTGATTAGGATCTAATTCACCTGCTTCAACTAATTCTTCAACCTCAACAACTGTTATTTTACCAGCCATTGCCATCATCGGATTAAAATTACGCGCTGTTCCTTTAAAAATTAAATTCCCTGCAGCATCTCCTTTCCATGCTTTTACAAAAGCAAACTGAGGGTTAAACGCGTGTTCTAAAACGTACATTTTTCCGTTAAACTCTCTTGTTTCTTTTCCTTCTGCAACTTCAGTTCCATAACCTGCTGGTGTATAAAAAGCAGGAATTCCAGCACCTGTTGCTCTGCAACGCTCTGCTAATGTTCCTTGTGGAATTAAATCTACTTCTAATTCTCCAGACAACATTTGACGCTCAAATTCATCATTTTCTCCAACATAAGAGGAAATCATTTTTTTTATTTGACGTTTTTGTAATAACAACCCAAGACCAAAATCATCTACACCTGCATTATTAGATATACATGTTAAATCTGTGATTCCTAATCGTACCAATTCTGAAATGCAGTTTTCTGGAATTCCACACAACCCAAAACCTCCTAACATAAATGTCATTCCGTTTTCAACTCCATGTAAAGCTTCTGCTACATTTTTTACTACTTTATTTATCATCTTTATAGAATTAAAAGTCTGTATCTCCTTTTTTAATTACTGGTATTTCTTTTTCATCAACCTTTTTAACATCACCACAATCTAAACGAATAGAAATCGGATTTTCAGGTTTCTCAAAATCTTCTTTGCTGATATTTAACGTTGGATCTTCATAACATTTTCTCATAAAAATTGCCCACGTTGGTAACGACATTGATGCTCCTTGTCCTTTTCCAATTGTTTCAAAATGAATAGCATTGTCTTCTCCACCAGTCCAAACGCCAGTTGCTAAATTTGGTACAACTCCCATAAACCAACCATCTGTGTGATTTTGTGTAGTTCCTGTTTTTCCTGCAATCGGATTTTGAAATCCGTACGGATAACCTGTTACATAATCTGGTCTTTCTGATGTTGTTCTTAATCGAATTCCAGATCCTGCAGTTGTTACTCCTTTTAATAAATCTAATACAACATAGGCAGATTCTTCACTCAACACTTCTTGTGTTTTTGGTGTAAATTGGGTTAAAACTGTTCCGTTTTTATCTTCAATTCTAGTTATTATCATTGGTTCTACACGCAATCCTTTATTTGCAAACATTGCGTATGCACTTACCATTTCGTACAAAGATAGTTCAACTGTTCCCAATGCAATTGATGGAGTTTCTGGAATTATTCTTTCTATTCCAAGGGCTTGTTTAGCTAATCTTGAAACATTTTTAGGACCAACCATATCTATTAATCTTGCAGACATTGTATTTACAGATTTTGCTAATCCCTCTTTTAAACTTAATTCCCCTTTGTACCTTAACGAATTATCTCCAGAATTTCTTGGTGTCCAAGATTCAGGATTCCCATACTTTCCTGCCTTAATGGTATAAGGAGCAATAGGATATTTATCACACGGAGATAGTTTTAATTGATTAATTGCTGTTGCATAAACAAAGGGTTTAAATGTAGAGCCAACTTGCCTTCTTCCTTGTTCTACATGATCGTATTTAAAGTGTTTATTATTAATTCCTCCAACCCATGCTTTTATATGACCTGTTTGTGGTTCCATAGACATCAGGCCAGAATGTAAAAAATACTTATAATATTTTATTGAATCTGCCGGTGTCATTATTGTATCTCTATCTCCTTTCCATGAAAATATTTTCATCTTTCTTTTTCTAAGAAAAGAAGCTTCTATTTCTTTTTCTGGTGTGTCTAGTTTTTTCATTTCTCTCCAGCGATCAGAGTTTTTCTTTGCTCTGGTTAAAATCATTTCTATTTGTTCTGGTTCTAAATCATAGAAAGGAGCCGTTTCGTTGCTTTTTTGCTCTGTGTTAAAATAGGATTGTAAATTCGAAATATGTGCTTTTACAGCTTCTTCTGCGTATTTTTGCATACGAGAATCTATGGTTACATATACTTTTAATCCGTCAGCATAAATATTGTATTTTTCTCCGTTTGGTTTTGGATTTGTCTTTACCCATTGTTTTAAATATTCTCTTAAATATTCTCTAAAATAGGTGGCATATCCATCACTATGGCTTTCTGGGGTAAAGTTTATTTCTAAAGGTAATTTTTGCAAAGAATCTTTTTCTTGGGTTGATAAAAATCCGTTTTTTTCCATTTGACTAAAAACAACGTTTCTTCTAATAAACGATTTATTTTTTGAAACACTTCTGTTTGGATTGTATTGTCTAGGATTTTTTAGCATTGCTACTAAAACAGCAGATTCTTCGATTTTTAAATCTTTTGGCTCTTTTCCAAAATAGATTCTTGCTGCTGAACGGATTCCAGAAGCGTTAAACAAAAAACCTTGCGTATTCAAATACATGGCAATAATTTCTTCTTTTGTATATTGTTTTTCTAATTTAATAGATACAACCCATTCTTTTAGTTTTTGAGCAATTCTTTTAAATGTATTTCCAGAGGCTCTTTTTGTAAAAAGGTTTTTAGATAATTGTTGTGTAATTGTACTTGCTCCTCCGCCTTTTCCAAGTTTAATAATTGCTCTTGTGGTTCCTCTAAAATCGATTCCTGAATGTTCATAAAAACGTTCGTCTTCTGTTGCAATTAACGCGAGTACTAAGTTTTTAGGTAAGTCTTTAAATTTTATTGGTGTTCTGTTTTCATATGCGTATTTTCCAAGTGTTTTACCATCAAAAGAAATTATTTCTGTAGCTAAATTATTTTGCGGATTTTCTAATTCTTCAAATGTTGGTAATGCACCAAAAACACCCCAAGAAGCTAAGAGAAACAATAATAAAACGAATGCAAATCCACCAATTATAATTCCCCAGAACCATTTTATATATTTTTTAAAATCTGTTGTTTTTTTCTTCACTTTTTTTTATTTATTTTCTATTCTAAATCCAACTTCAGTAATTCCTTTTAAACTTTCTATACCATCAATTTTTCCACTTTTTCTCATTGCTTGAGTTACTGAAACAACATATTCTCCAGACATTGGAAAAACGACATTTTCTTTATAAAACAATTTATTTTCTTTTATTCCTGTAAATCCATTTCCCAAGAAATGCCCAGAATTATCTGTCATCTCATATTCTAAAGTATCTACAATTTTCTTTCCCGTTGGAAATTTTAATGTTGTTATTAAAAACAAATTGCTATAACTGTATTTTTGGTTGTTTCTAATATTTAAAAACAACTCTTTTTTGTTGATGGTGTCTTTAATTTCAAAATGAAACGAAACAGTATTTTTACTTTCCCAAGAATTGTTAGCAATAGAAACATAAGAATCATATTCTCTTTTAGAATCACAAGAAATGATACTAAAAGCAACAAAAACAAATACAATAAATTTATTCTTGTTTGTTTTCATTAGAATTGGTTCTATTTTGGTTTTTGTTGCGATTGTTATTTTTACGAAATGGCTTCTTAGTTGGTTTATTTTCGGCAACATTTGTTGCTGCAGCTGGTTTGTTCTGATTTGGGTTTCTCTTTTGTTTTGGTTGATTTGGTTTATTAGTGTTTTGAGCTCTTACAATTTGTTTTTTGTTTCTATTTCTGTTATTTTTTCTACGTCCTTTTTTCTGTTTAGGAGCGTCAAAACGTGTTAAACTATCTTGCCCAACAACATTTTCGAAATCTGCTTTTTCCTCAACTAAAACATCAGATTCGTAATCTTCTAACGGAGCAACTTCTTCATTATTTTTATTCAATTCAATTATTTCATTTACTTGATCTAATGTTAACTGAAACCACTTAAAGCTATTGTCTTTATATGTGTACCACAGCGCTTTTTTAAAGATATCCATTTTTACAAAAACAGCATCTCCATTTTCTGTTTTTAACACTTTATCTTGCTTCGGAAACGCTTTTAAAGCATCTAAATATGTGTCTAATTCAAAGTTTAAACAACATTTTAATTTTCCACATTGTCCCGCTAATTTTAACGGATTTAACGATAATTGTTGATAACGAGCCGCCGCAGTATTTACTTTCCTAAAATCTGTTAACCATGTAGAACAACACAATTCTCTACCACAAGAACCAACGCCGCCTAAACGAGCAGCTTCTTGACGTAAACCAACTTGTTTCATTTCTACTCTAATAGAAAATGCGCTTGCTAAATCTCTAATTAATTGTCTAAAATCAACACGTTCTTCTGCAGTGTAATAAAAAGTTGCTTTGTTTCCATCGCCTTGATATTCAACATCAGAAAGTTTCATTTTTAAACCTAATCTACCTAAAATTTCTCTTCCTCTACGTTGGGTTTCTTGTTCTTTTTCTCTGTAAGATTGCCAAACATCAATGTCTTTTTGAGATGCTTTTCTGTAAATTTTTAAAATTTCTTCGCTATCTTCTTTAACATTTTTCTTTTTTAATTGCACCTTCACCAATTCTCCTCCTAAAGAAATGGTTCCAATATCGTGTCCTGGAGAACTTTCTACAGCAACAACATCTCCCATAGAAAGTGTTAGGTTTTCTGTATTTTTAAAGAAATGTTTCCGTCCGTTTTTAAATCGGACTTCGTAAATATTAAAAGGAGCTTCACCGTTTGGCAAAGTCATGTTTGATAACCAATCAAAAACAGCTAATTTACTTCCGCTTCCGCAAGACCCGCCTGTTCCACAATTACCGTTACTTTTACAGCCATTTGGAACACCGTCTTTTTTTGTTGAGCAACTAGTACAGCTCATAAAATGTATATATTTTTTAAAAAACAAAGGTGCTTTTTGCAGCAATTCTTGTTTTTTTTGGGTTCTTAAATAATTTGAAAATCAACTTTAAGTTGATGAATCTGTAAATATACGCATTCTCAAAGAATGAAAAAACAGGATTTTGAAAGTTCTCATAACTCCTTTTTATTTGATTATGAATCAAATTTAGGTTTAGAGCTTATTTGGCTTTTGGTTACTTTAAAATTCGTGTAAATTGAATTAGAATTCGTGAAAAATTTGTTTTTTGAACATAAAAAAGACCTCAAATTTGAGGTCTTTTAAAATTACATTTCTTTGTTCTACTTCTTAAAAGTCAATACTTCTGATCTTCCTTTTTTGAATATTTTATTGCTATTTCCTTTTCCTTTTCGAAGTTCTTTTTGAATCTCAAAAGGCAATGCTGCAGTTTCTTTACATTCGTAAGAACAACAAGTGTTCATTTTTTCTTGACAAGATTTACATTGAATAAATAACAAATGACACGCTTCATTATCACAATTTACATGTTCATCAGAAGGCTCACCACATTGATGGCAATTAGAAACAACATCATCAGATATTTTCTCTGCTCGTCTATGATCAAAAACAAAGTTTTTCCCTAAAAACTTGTTTTCAATTCCTTCAGATTTTACTTGACGCGTGTATTCTATAATTCCGCCTTCTAACTGAAAAACATTTTTAAATCCTTTGTGTTTATAATATGCTGATGCTTTTTCGCAACGAATTCCGCCCGTACAATACATCAATAAATTTTTATCTTCTTTGTTGTCTTTTAAATCTTCTTCAATAATATCTAAAGAATCTCTAAACGTATCAACATCTGGAGTTACAGCGCCATCAAAATGACCAATTTCGCTTTCGTAATGATTACGCATATCTACACAAACTGTATTTGGACTTGCTAACATTTCATTAAATTCCTTTGCATTTAAATGAATTCCTTTGTTAGTAACATCAAAGGTTTCGTCATTTAAACCATCGGCAACAATTTTATTTCTAACCTTTACTTTCAGTTTTAAAAACGATTTATTGTCTTGCTCAACCGCAACATTTAATCGGATGTCTTTTAAAAACGGAATCGCATCTAATTGCTCTTTCAGTGCTAACATTCTATCCGAAGGAACAGACAATTGTGCGTTAATTCCTTCGTAAGAAACGTAAATGCGTCCTAAAACATCAAGGGCATTCCATTCAAGGAATAATTGATCTCTAAAAGTTTGTGGGTCTTCTATCTTGTGATATTGATAGAAGGAAATGGTTAAACGATCCTTTCCGGCTTCGTCAATTAAAACAGCGCGTTCTTTTGCGCTTAACTTGTTGTACAGTTGCATGCTATACTTTTTTAGTTAGACAAAATAAATTGATTCTTTCGAATCTTTTAATACGGTGCAAAGTTACTGTTTTTTTATATTAAATTCGTCGTTGTGAGGAACGAAGCAATTTCTTAATTTAGAAGTGAAATTTAAACAAATTACTTGGTAATTCTTCCTTGTAATGACGAAATTCTAAAACGTTTAATACTTAACAATTCTATTTTTCTTGTAGCTTTTTAAACAACGGTACAACTTATTGTCTTTTAAAAACACAAGTAATTGCTTTTTTCGTAATCTTTGCAATATTAAAAATGATATAAAATGAAAGTTGCAATTGTTGGCGCTACCGGAATGGTAGGAAGTGTACTATTAAAAGTATTAGCGGAGCGAAATTTTCCAATTACGGAATTGATTCCTGTTGCCTCAGAAAAATCTGTTGGAAAAATGATTCCATTTAACGGAAAAGAATTTGCTGTTATAAACTTAGCAACTGCCGTTTCTATGAAACCAGATATTGCGTTATTTTCTGCTGGCGGAGAAACCTCTTTAGAATGGGCTCCAAAATTTGCTGAAGTTGGAACAACTGTTGTTGATAATTCTTCTGCTTGGAGAATGGATCCAACAAAAAAGTTAGTGGTGCCAGAAATTAATGGCGATGTGTTAACTAAAGATGACACAATTATTGCAAATCCAAATTGTTCTACAATTCAATTAGTAATGGCGTTAGCGCCTTTGCATAAAAAATACACCATGAAACGTGTGGTTATTTCTACGTATCAATCTGTTTCTGGAACTGGCGTAAAAGCAGTGCAACAATTAGATAATGAAGAAGCAGGAATTATTGGTGAAATGGCATATCCACATAAAATAGGAAGAAATGCATTGCCACATTGTGATGTTTTTTTAGAAAACGGATACACAAAAGAAGAAATGAAGCTGGTAAAAGAACCTAAGAAAATTTTACGTGACGATTCTTTTTCTGTAACAGCAACTGCGGTTAGAATTCCGACTGCTGGCGGACATTCTGAAGCGGTAAATGTACAGTTTGAAAACGATTTTGATGTAAACGAAGTTCGTGATATTTTAAGAAATACAGCCGGAATTATTGTGCAAGATGATGTAGCAAACAATTTGTATCCAATGCCAATTACCGCGCATGATAAAGACGAAGTTTTTGTAGGAAGAATCCGTAGAGACGAATCGCAAGAAAACACATTAAATCTTTGGATTGTTTCAGATAATTTACGAAAAGGAGCTGCAACAAATACAGTTCAAATTGCAGAATATTTGGTTGCTAATCATTTGGTTTAAGTAACAGTTACTGTATAAGAATGTCACCTTGAGCGCAGTCGAAAGGTTTTCAAAAGTTCTCGACTGCGCTCGAATAGACAAAAAATCCCGAGTTTTCACTCGGGATTTTTTTAGTTTGTAACGTTTAAAACGTCTGCAATAATGCGTTCTAATTCTGCTTTTGGCAACGCTCCGTTTGCCATTTGTGGTTCGCCTTCTTTTGGACAAAACAACATCGACGGAATGCTTCTTATTCCGAATGCAGCAGATAACTCTTGTTCTGCTTCTGTATCAACTTTATAAATGTTTATTTTATCTCCATATTCTTCACTTAATTGTTCTAAAATAGGTGCAATCATTTTACAAGGCCCACACCAATCTGCGTAAAAATCTATAATTGCTGGAACATTTCCTTTAAACGTCCATTCTTTGTTTTCTTCAAAATTAAAAACCTTTTCTAAGAAAGCTTCTTTTGTTAAGTTTTCTGTCATTTTTTGATGTTTTATTGGTACAAATGTAGTCGTTTTTTATCAACATATATTACATCTTATAAACCAAAACATTGTTAGTATATTGTTTTTTAGTATCTTATAAGCTCAATTATTAATTATTAACTAACTTTTTTATTATGAAAACAGTAAACACAGTAGCTAGATACTTTTTAGGTCTAGCGATGTTGGTTTTTGGAGCTAACAAATTTTTACAATTTATGCCAAATCCAGAATTATCTGAATCTGCAGGGAATTTTATGGGTGCATTAATTGGAAGTGGTTATATTTTTCCAATTTTAGGAATTGCATATATTATTGCAGGTTTATGCTTAGTTTTAAATAAAGCCGTGCCATTTGCATTAATTGTTTTAGTGCCAGTATCTATAAATATTATTGCTTTCCATTTAACGTATAACCCTGAAGGAATTTTATTTGCAGCTGTAGTTGCAATATTAAATTTGTTATTGATTTATGCCAATTGGGATCGATTTAAACCTCTTTTTAAATAAGTAATACTTCCTTTTTTGACTTATTTATAAAGCCAAAATCACTATTTTTGCCATAGTTTATCTTCAAATAATCTATGGCTTTTTTATGCTTTCAATAAACAATCTTTCTTTTCAATATCAATCAAAAAAACCTGTTTTAAAAGATTTCACTTTTCAACTTAAAAAAGGAGAACATTTATGTGTGATGGGAGAAAGTGGTTGTGGAAAATCGACTTTACTAAAAGCAATTTACGGATTGTTAGATCTAAATAAAGGAACCATTTTTTGGGATGATATTGAAGTACTTGGTCCAAAACATCATTTGGTTCCTGGAATGGATTTTATGAAACATGTTGCACAAGATTTCGCTTTGATGCCTTTTACTTCTGTTTCAGAAAATATCAAGAAATTTTTATCACGTTTTTATCCTAAAGAAGCACAAAAAAGAACACAAGAATTGTTAGAAGTAATTGAAATGACAGCTTTTGCCAATGTAAAAGTAAAAACCTTAAGCGGCGGACAACAACAGCGAGTTGCCATTGCAAGAGCTTTGGCTAAAGAACCAAAATTGGTTTTATTGGACGAACCTTTTAGTCAGATTGATAATTTTAAAAAAAACTCGCTTCGAAGAAAGCTTTTTAGCTATTTAAAAGAAAAAAATATTGCGTGTATTGTTGCAACGCACGACAAAAATGACGCCCTCTCTTTTGCTGATACATTATTGATTATTCGCGATCATACAATATTGGTAAACGACACACCAAAAGATATTTACAACAATCCAAAAGAAAAATACATTGCTGCTTTGTTTGATGATGTAAGCGAAATTACCATCAATAATAAAAAGCAATTAGTATATCCACATCAAATAAAAATTATAGAGAAATCTGAGTTAAAAGCAACCGTTTTGCAAAGTTATTACAAAGGTTTTTATTGGTTGATAGCAGCTGATTTTAATGGGCAAAAAGTGTTTATAAATCATACTTGTGATGTAGAAAAGAATGCAAAAGTAAATTTAGAGTTCTTGTTAAATTAGAGATTTGACTCTTTAGTTTATCTTCTGTTAGCACTAAATACAATTTATTATCTCTTAACTATATTCATTAACTGTTAAAATTTACAAAAAAAAGTTCACTAATTTAGTGAACTTTTGTTTTTATTTGTATCTTTGCACTATGATAAAAGAAAGCTATGGAAATAAATTTCGAGAAAGATTATCTTAAAGAACTATACGAAAAAGGCAAGGCTAGAAGCAAAAAGCATAGGTTTCAACCAAATGTTGTCAAAAAGTACATACAAACAATAGATAAATTAAGAGTTGCAAAAAATACAGAAGAGTTATACCCCATTAGGAGTTTAAATTATGAAAAACTTATTGGCGATAAAAAAGGATTAGAATCTGTTCGAGTAGATGGCAAATATCGAATAGAATTCATTATTACACTAGAAGGAGAAGAGCCTAATAGTATTACAATATGTTCAATTATTGAATTGAGTAATCATTACAAGTAATTACTACAAACAAACACAGGGAAGAGATGGCAACAAACAAATTATTAACACCAGCACAAGCGACACATCCAGGAGTTTTAATTAAAGATGAATTAGACGCAACACCTAATTTAAACCAAAGAATATTAGCAAAAGAATTAGATGTTCAACCATCATTTTTAAATGAAATTATCAAAGGGAAAAGACCAGTAACTGCAGATATTGCAATATTATTAGAAAAGGTTTTGGGTATTTCAGCAGACTATTGGATGAAATTTCAATCTCAATACGAGATTGATAAAGCAAGAGTAAAGCAAAAAAATATTAAAAAAGTAAGAAATATTGAACTATGGAGCATTATCAAAGAATATGTTCCGGTTCGGTATTTTAATAAACATAAATACTTAAATGATGACATTGAAAACAACATAAAAACAATAAAGAATATCTATTGTGTAGACACTATTGATGGTTTAGTTTCTTCTTTTTCTAAAGACAAATTTGCATATTATCGTAAATCTGATAAATTAAAAGTTGATGAAAAAAACATGTTCGCTTGGAGTTCATTAGCTCAGTATGAAGCTAAAAATCAAAAAACGAATACTTTTAATTTTGACAATTTAAATCAACTTTGTTTAAATCTAAATAATGTTTTTTATGAAAATTATAAAACACCTGAAAGGGTTAAAGCTGTACTTAATCAATTTGGCATTAAAATGCTGTTGATTGATAAGCTAGAGAAAACACCTATTGACGGATTTTCTTTTTGGTCAGATAAAAACCCAGCTATTGCATTGACTTTGAGGTATAATCGGATTGACAATTTTGCTTTTACAATTATGCACGAAATTGGGCATATTGATTTGCATTTGAGAAATGATAAGGACAGAAAATTTATGGACTTAACTAAAAAGCAGAATATAGATAAATGTGAGACTGAAGCAGATAACTACGCTCAACAAAAACTAATTTCTAAAGTTATCTGGCAAGATATTTTAGACAATCATCTGCCCTTAAATGATGATAAAATAAAAGCCTTGGGAGATAAACACAGAATTAACCCTGCTATATTATTAGGTAGAGTTTGCTACGAAATGGGTTATTACGCAATGAAAACTACAATTGATAAAAAGATGAGATAACAGTTGTCAACACCATTTATAATTAATTGTTTGGTGATTGCCTATTTATAGGCATCTCTTTTAAAATTTAATTTATACAACTAACCACAATCTGATTTCCATTAAAAACAAAACTGTCTTTTTCTTTTTTACCTAACAATAATTTACCAATCGGAGAAGAAACAGAAACAGCAAAATAATGTTCGTTTTCAACAACAAGTTTTCCTGCGCTAATACTTAAAAAATAGGTTGCTTGGGTGGTTTTTACCAAACTTCCTACATGTGCAATGGTTGAGTTTTTAGAAATATCCATTTTGGCCAAGGTTTCTTTCATCTGTAAAACACCTTGTAATTGTTGTCCTGCTTTTTCCATTTCTAATTGCAACATGGCACGACCCGTTTCGTGTTTGTCGCCCGCAGAACTTTTAGTTTCAGATTGCAATGCTTTTTGATTGGAAGAAATAATATCTTGAATAGTTTGTAAACGGTTGTCTACAAACATTTGGCATTGGTTATAAAGGGCTGTTTTAATATTCATTTTCTAATATAAATGCAAATGCGCCATAATTTCCATGGTGCGTAATTGTACAAGATGTAGTAATTGCTTTTTCATTGCAATAATACAAAGGAGCTCCTATAGAAGATTTTCTTTGTTGTATTTCTGCTGATGAAATTCCTGTTTTTTCTTGCAGTGCTTGTTTAATGTCTTTATCTATTGTTTTTGGAGAACCAATTGATGAAAACACTTGCGTTTCTTTACTGGTGTTCTTTGCAATTGAATACACATAAAAAGAGTTTATAAAGCTAGTTGTATCGTATTTATTTTCTTCAAAAGAAACAAAGCCCTCATTTTCAGAAACCAAACTACATACAAATTTTAGAGGCGCAAAAAAGCGTTTCTTATGCTTTTGGATATAGCATTTATAAGCCGCTTCTTTCATGGTCCAAAACTGCCAAACTTGCAAAAAAGAATCTGTTGCTTTTAGAATAATTTCTTGTTCTTTTTTTGTGAATTGCTTTTCTAGAAAACCTTTTCGTTGCCAATTACTTTCTGCTTTAGCAAGGTTTAAATCAACAATATCATTGCCAATCATCATGCTGTCGCTTGTTTTTCTTTAATGATCTCCACAACAGATTTTATCGTTAACATGTTGTCCATAGAATCGTTATCAATAATGATATTAAACTCATCTTCTACATCTAAAACAATATCTATTAAATTGGCAGAATTTATCTCTAAATCATTCATAAAATCTGTATTTTCTGATATCTTTTTAAACGCTTCTTCGTTTTGAATATACGGTTTTACAATGATCGTTAATTTTTTTATGATTTCTTCTTTTGTCATTTAGTTTTATAATTTGTCTCCTTGAGCGCAGTCGAAAGGTTTAATTAGTTCTCGAAAACCTTGTTTCTAATTTCAGTTAAAATATATTTTAACTTCATTAATGCTCGAATTAGGTAACCTTTACAGAACTGACATCGTTTATAATTTATTAATAATATTTTTTAAAGATAACACACCCGTTTACATCACCAAAACCAAAACTTGCTTTTGCTAAAATATGGATCTCTTTTTCAAGTGCTTTCATTGGAATTTTATCAACCGAAATCAATTCAGAAATTTCTGGGTGAATGTCTTCACAATTGATATTTGGAAATACAAATTGTTCTTTAATTTGTATAACAGAAGCCACAGATTCTATAGCTCCTGAGGCAGCCAAACAATGTCCTATTTGCGATTTTATAGAATTGATATAAGGAAAATCAACGCCTTTTCTTTGAAGCGCTTTCGTCCAATTTTCTATTTCTAAACTGTCTTTAGATGTTGCTGTTAAATGCCCATTTATTACATCAATTTCATCGGCAGAAATATTTGAATCCAATAAAGCATCTGTAATACATTTCTGAACAGCTTCTGCATTTGGCGCCGTTAAAGTTCCACCATTTCGTTGTCCGCCAGAATTAATATTTCCTCCTAAAACCTCTGCATAAATCGTTACATTTCTTTCTAAAGCACTTTCTAATGATTCTAAAACCAATGCTCCTGCACCACTTCCTGGCACAAATCCTGATGCAGTTTCGCTCATTGGGCGTGAACCTTTCTCTGGACTTTCATTGTGTTTATAACTCATTACTCTCATTGCGTCAAATCCGCCCCAAGTGTACAAGCTGCTGTCGCTAGAGCTACCCACCAACATTCGTTTTGCTTTACCTGATTTTATACGTTCGAAGCCCATTAATAATGCTTCTGTTCCTGTAGTACAAGCAGATGAGTTTGTTGTCACTTGATTTCCCAAACCTAAAATTCCACCTAAATAAGCAGAAATTCCACTTGCCATTGTTTGCACCACAGAAGTACTACCTAAACGTCTTACGTTTTGATCATCTATTTTATAAATGGCTTCTCTAAATTTTTCAATTCCAGAAGTTCCTGTGCCAAAAATTAAGCCTGAATCATAATCTAAATCAGATTTTTCATCCACAGAAAAACCAGCATCTTTCCAGGCATCAACTCCTGCCATAACTCCGTATAGAATAGACGTACTATGAAAGCCTCTTAATTGTAAGGGTGATAAATATTCGAGTTTTTTTTCTTCGGAAACTTCTGGAATTCCACCAATACAGCAAGAAAAACCTTTGTCTTTTAAGTTTTGATGAAATGTTATTCCTGATGTTCCAGATTTTATAGCTTTTGTAAAATTGTCTAAACCAACACCATTTGGTGCAACGACTCCTAAACCTGTTATGACTACTCTATTTTTCATTTTATTTAGCGATTATCATTCCAGAAATAGTTCCTCTACAAACGAGTTCGTTTTTAGAATTCATCATCTTTACGTTGCATTTTAGTTTGTTAAATCTAAAATATTCTTTTTCTGAAATTACGGTTACTTTTTCATTTGGTAAAACTGGTAAAAAGAAATTTATGTTATTTGAAGTCAAAGCAATTTGTGGTTTTTTTTCTGATGAAATTTCATCTTTCAATAAATAAACCCCCAAACAAACTACACCAATTTGTGCCATGGTTTCTGTTAAAATAACACCTGGTGTAATTGGATTGTTTTTAAAATGCCCTTCATAAAAAAATTCTTTTTCATTAAATGTGTAATTCCCTGTAATTCCGTTTTCTGAAACATCTGTCAATTCATCAACAAACAAAAATGGTTTTTGATAGGGTAATTTTTCTATGATTTGGTTTGACGTCATTTTAATAATTTTACCATTCCAATAAAATACGCTGTGCAGAAAAACCAGGTCCAAAACTCAACATAATTCCTCGTTCTCCTTTTGCTGGGTTTCTATCCATAAAGCGTTCTAAAACGTATAAAACAGTTGCGCTAGACATATTTCCGTACAAACGCAACACCTTTTTTGTATCATCAATATTTTTACCTAAAACGCCAAATAAAGCTTCTACGGTTTGAACAATTTTCTTTCCTCCGGGATGAAAAATTAAATGGTCGATGTCGTCAATAGTTAAATTATTTTTTTCTAAAAAAGGATGAATAATCGCCGGAAAATGATCTGCAATTTTCTGCGGAACTTCCTTGTCTAAAATCATTTGTAAACCTGTATTTACCAATTTAAAACCCATCATATTTGTGGCATCGTAAAAATGATACATTGCTTCATCTACAATTGTTGGTCCTTTATCCTCCTTATAAGAAGACAAAATAACTGCGGATGCTCCGTCACCAAAAATGGCCGCAGAAACAATATTTGTCATTGAATAATCTTCTAATTGAAATGTTGCTGTTGGTGCTTCAACTGCAATTACTGCTGCCCTTTTATTTGGGTTTGCTTTCAAGAAGTTCTTTGCATAAATAATTCCTGAAACTCCTGCTGCACAACCCATTTCTGTAACTGGTAAACGCACAATATCTTGTTTCATTCCTAATGAATTTATCAAATACGCATCTACTGAAGGAATCATAATTCCCGTACAACTTACCGTAATTATATAATCGATATCTGTGGGTTTTAAACTCGCTTTTTCTAACGCTTTTTTGAGTGATTTTTCTGCCAGCTGAACCACTTCTCTTACATAAATATCATTTTTTTCTTCGAAAGAAGTTGCTGTAAAAACCTCTTCTGGATCCATAATTGAATAGCGTTTATCTACTGCAGCACCTTCAAAAAGTTTGATTACTTTTCTTTGAAAACGAGCGTCTTGATCTTGCATCCATAATTTTACAAACGGAATAATATCTTTCGTTTCTCTATAATATTTTGGAAGCTGTTTTGCAACTGCTGTTATTTTTACTTTCATTTATTTTTTTATTATCCATAGAAAACGGAATGCCCATTTCCAAGAAATTTGTGATTTTACTTTTATTTTTTTTGACATTCTTTCTAAATCTATGCGCTTAAACCCTCGTAAAACAGAGGTTAATCCGTCTTCTATAATCATTTTATTGCTAATAAAGATAGATAATAATAAAAACAAATAATACGCTAATTTATGTCTGTGTAAATCGTTTACAACAATGCCTATTTTGGTTTGTTTTAAGGTGTTTTCCAAAAATGAAACCAATTCTGGTTCTTTAAAGTGATGCAAAAATAACGTTGCTAAAACAACATCAATTTTTCTATTTTTAAATTTATTAGAAAAAATATCTTGTGTATTAAAACTCAATTCTGGATACTTTACAGACAATTCTTTGGCATATTCTATTGCTGTTGGGTTTGCATCTACACCAATCAACTTGAACTTATAACCGTATTTTCTTCCAAATTTAGCAACATCTCTCAAAATATCTCCATGACCACAACCAATATCTACAATCGTTATTTCTTTGCCTTTTGAGTGATTTTTTAAGAGGAGTTTTAAACCTTTTACTGTAACTTTATTTCCGCCTAACCAGCGGTTTATATTTTCTAATTTGTCTAATGTATCTCGCATCAAATCACCACCAATAGAAAAATCATCCATGATTTCTTCTTTGTCTGCTCTTTCTTTTGTGCTGATGAAAAAATCCATTATACCTTAATTGGTTTTCCGTGAGTTTGTTTGATTATAATTGGCAGTAAAAAAGGAATTCTTCTTAAAATTTGCAACAAAGCATTTGAAATTTTATCGTTTCTAAACAACATCGCTATAAAATGCCCTGCTTTTAAACGCCGCTTAAATTCTTTATTCCATAATCTAATGTACTCCTTTTCTAAGTCGTTTCTTGATGTAGTTTTATCTTTATCATAATTTAGAATCAGTTTAGACGCAATTTGTGCAGACTGAATTGCCATACTCATTCCGTTTCCACAAAGCGGATGAATCATTCCTGCAGCATCACCACACATAATTATATGATTTTCAACTGGTTTTTTAGTTTCAAAGGAAATCTGACTAATAGATAACGGTTGTTCCCAAATTGGTATTGAGCTCTGAAACATTTCCTTTAAAAACTTGTTTTCAAAAACAACTTTCTCTTGAAAATCATCTATATTTTTAAACCTTTTAAAGGCTGAAAAATTGGTGATATAACACAGATTAATGACATTATTTTCTACTTTAGAAACACCACAATAACCACCTTTAAAATTATGAAGCGCCACTAAATCTTCAGGAAAATTTCCTTTAACATGAATTTTAACTCCTAAGTAAGGTGATTTTTTTTGGATGAAATCACGTTCCATTTTTACATCTAACAAAGAACGTTTCCCAAAAGCGCCAATGCATATTTTAGAGTTAAAGCTTTTATTTTTTTTGGTTTCAACAGTAAAAACATCATTATTAAAATCAACATTTAAAACTGAATCTTGTAAAATTATAACACCATTTTCTTTGGCTTTTTCTGATAAAATAAAATCGAATTGATACCGTGATATTCCAAATCCGCCCAAGGGTAATTTTACAGAAATCAGCTTGTTTTTTGTAGTTGATAGTTGAAAATTTTCAATTTTTACAGCGCCAAAATCAAACGGATGAATCTCTAAAAACTTTAAATAAGGTAAGGCTTCATTGGAAATATATTCGCCACAAACTTTGTGTTTTGGATATTCATTTTTTTCAATTAGTAAAACTTTCTTTCCAAATTTTGATAAATGAATTGCATTGCAAAGCCCGGCTAAACCTCCACCAATAATTATGATATCAAAAAAAAACTTTGGAAGCATCAATTTATTTGATTCCTTTAAAATTCACACTAATTTTTACAGTTTTAGATAAGACAAAACCGCCGCCGTTAATGTTAAAATCTTTTCTATTAATTGTAAAATCTGATTTAAGCATTAAACTCATCTCGGTCTCTAAAATTTCTATAGGAACTTTAATTTTCTTTGTAATTCCTTTAATTGTTATATTTCCAAAAAGCGAAAATGTTCTGTCCTCGTTCTTTACTATTTTTAATGATTTAAATTGAATTTTCTTGTGTGTTTTTTCATTAAAATAGTCGTTTTTTAAAATATGTTTATCTCTAGCTTCAATGCCTGTTGAAATTGATTTTACATTAATTTCTGCATTTATAAAGCTTTCTGAAAGCTGTTTAGAATTAAAGTTAGTTTTAATTTTTACAACATTAAAGTTCCCATCAACATGTATTCCAAAATTTTTGATTTTAAATGTAACTTTTGTTTGTTCATTATTTTGTTTCCATTCTTGAGAGTGGATAGAAAAAAAGCTGCTAAAAGCGATAAGTAATACTATTTTTTTAAACATATTTATAAAATTACATTCTATTTTTTCTAATTAATAAATTAATTCTGCTAATTCTTTACCCACCAAACTACCAATAGCAATGCCCATTCCACCCAAACGAACACCACAAAAAACATTGGTAGAAATTGGTTTTACAATTGCTTTTTTCTGATTTCCAACACCCATAATTCCGCTCCAAGAATGCTCTATTTCAAAAGGGGTATTTGGTAAAATAGTTTCTTTTAAGATAGTTTTTAACTGATTTTGAACGACTTCTGTTTGTCCAAATTTGGTGGTTTCTTCTGTTTTAAAATCGAGGTTTCTTCCTCCGCCAAACAAAATTCTATTATCAATATTTCTAAAATAATAATAGCCTTTATATAAATGAAAAGTTCCTTTTATGTTTAAATTTTTGATTGGTTTTGTAATGATTACTTGCGCTCTTGCGGGTTGCACATTTTCTTGTAATAACTGTTTTGCGAATCCGTTTGTGGCAATAAAAAGTTTCTTCGTTGTAAATTCTATTTGATTGGTTTTAATCGAAACTGTCTCATTGTTTTCAATAAAACTTTCAACCAATATATTATTCAGAATTTTAATTCCTACTTTTTGTGCTTTTAAAAGTAGTTGTGTTACCATTTTTCCGGTATCAATTTGCCCTTCAAACTGATTGACACTATACTTTGGTTGAATCTTTTTGAAGTTGAAAATATTCTCTGATTCAGAAAAAACATCTTGCTTAAATATTGGAGCAATCAATTGATTAATTGTACTTCTTTGCGAACTACATTCCTCATAAAAAACGGCATCATTAAACAATTCAAAACCTTTATTTTGTTGAAAATCAATTGCTTTATCTCCTAAGTTTTGTCGTAATAACTGCAATCCTTCCCAACGTTTTTTAACCAAGTTAAAAACCTCTTCTTCAGTATGTGTTTTTAAATCATCTACCAATTCTGATAAACTTCCAAAACAAGCAAATCCAGCATTTTTAGAACTTGCTCCTTGTGGCAACATCCCTTTTTCTAACACCAAAATTTTTGCTTTTGGGTGCTTCTTTTTTAATTCTAAAGCACAATTTAGACCAACAATTCCGCTACCAACAATGGTAAAATCTACTTTGTTAAACCATTCTTTAAGCTCCCAATAACTAAAGTTCATTTTTTTTGTTTTTTAGACCTCACGGGTTTTTAAAACCTGTCAGGTCTTTTATATTTTACTTAATTAACATACTCGGTTAAAAATCAAATTTAAGTTGAACTAAAACGGGTTCTTTTTTTTCAGTGTTTAAATTTCCGAAAGATAAACCTAATAATCGAACCGAATTTTTTAACTTTTCTTGATATAATAATTCTTTTACTACAGGAAAAAAAGCAGCTTTTTTCTGCATAAAAAAACCACCGGTTTTGCTTCTTGTTTGCTGAGTAAAATCGCTGTATTTTATTTTTAAAGTGATGGTTTTTCCTTTGGTGTTTGACTTTATCATTCGTCGTTCTAGTTCTTTTGCAATGTGTTCTAATCGCTCTACCATAAAGACTTCTGATGAAATATTTTCATTAAAAGTGCGTTCTGCGGCAATTGATTTTTGAACGCGATCTACTTTCACTTCACTATTGTGAATTCCTCTTACAATATGATAATACCGTCCGCCAGATTTACCAAATAATGTTACCAATTCTTCTTTGGTTTTTTGTTTTAAATCTCTGCCATTGAATATTCCGTGATTGTGCATTTTGGCGGCAGTGACCTTTCCAATTCCATAAAATTTATTGATAGATAATTCTTCTAAAAAAAGGATTACTTCTTCTGGATTTACCGTTTTTTGTCCATTTGGTTTGTTGATATCAGAAGCAACTTTGGCAATAAACTTATTGATAGAAATTCCTGCGGATGCACGTAATTCTACTTCTTCCAAAATACGTTGTCTAATTTCTTGAGCGATTAAACTTGCAGACGGATTTCCTTTTTTATTTTCAGTAACATCTAAATAGGCTTCGTCCAAAGAAAGAGGTTCTACCAAGTCTGTATATTCATGAAAAATAGCTCTAATTTTTGTTGATATTTCTTTGTATCGAGCAAATCTAGGCGGAACAAATACTAAGTGTGGACATTTTTGCTTTGCTAAAGCTCCGCTCATTGCAGATCGAACACCAAATTTTCGTGCTTCATAACTTGCCGCAGCAACTACTCCGCGAACTTCATTTCCGCCAACCGCTAAGGGTTTTCCTCTTAAATCAGGATTATCCAATTGTTCTACAGATGCATAAAATGCATCCATATCAACATGAATAATTTTCCGAAAAGGAGGTTGCAATTCCATCTTTCGAAAGTACAAAAAAGATGTTATTTGTCATTCCTGAGAAAGCAGGAATCTATACTGAGAAAATTTAAAATAATGGATTCCATCAACGCAAAAATGACAAAGAACTGTCATTCCAAACGAAGTATGAGGAGGAATCTTGCCATAAGATTTCTCGACTTCGTTACACTACGCTCGAAATGACAACTAGAATATTTTATCGTTTTTCTAACAACAAAGTCGTCGTTTAGCTCTATTCAAATTTTACAGATTACTTCAAAAAATCAATACAAAGTTGTGTTACTTTCTTTAATTCTTCGGATAAATTTTCTTTTCCCCAAGGATGAGAAGTATTAAAAACATGATTGGCATTTTTGATAATTTTAAACTGACTTTTTGAATTCCAAGAATGTAAGTTTTTTGCTTCATCAATAAAAACAGAGGTGTCATTGTCTCCGTGAATGATTAAATACGGAATTTCTAAATTCTCTACAGCTCGTTTTATGGTTAATCGTTCTTCGTTTTCTATAAAGTCTTCATAAAACTGATAAAAATGTGGCATTTGTTGTTTTGTTCTTCCGTTTACAACATATTTTACCCCGTCTTTTTTCCATTGTTCTAAGTCGCCAGAAGTTGCTGTTCTTTTGCTAAAATCGCAAACTCCAGCTAAAGAAATTACTTTAGAAACTCTAGTATCTTCTTCCGCTTTTATCGTTACAATTCCGCCCGCTCTACTGTGTCCAATTAATGAAATATTCTCTAAATCAACTTCATTTTTATAATCAAAACTTGAAGAAACAAAATCAATAACCGTTTCTAAATCATCCAATTCTTTGGTATAATTGTTATTTCCGAATGCTTCTAAATCAGGAAAATCAATGGGTTGATTTACCGTTCCTCCATTGTAAGAAAAATTGAATTTTACAAAGAAAAATCCTGCTTCAGCAAATGCTTTTGCCATAATATTCCAAGCGCCCCAATCTTTAAAACCTTTATACCCGTGACAAAATATAACAACTGGTTTTTGCTGCTGATTTTCAGAATAAAAAACATCAACCAAAATTGGTTTTTGATGTTTTCCTTCAATAAGAGTATTTTTAACTGTATTCATTTTTGAATTTAAAAAAATCTTTTTATTGTCATAAATATAGCTACTAATCCTGTTATAACACTTAAAACTAGACTAATATCTTTTGTTAATTTTCCTGTTTTCTTTTGAATTTTTTTTGCGTTTTTTCCATATAAATAAAGAATACAAAATGTACCAGCGGTAGAGCCAAAAATAAAAAATGCACTTGGAAACGTATCAAAACTCATTAGATTAAACATTTCTAATGTTGTTACAGTTCCCCAGAAAAAAGGAATGGCAAACATGTTTAATAAAGATAATAAAATACCAGATAAAAAAGAGTTTCCTTTTCGGTCTTTACTTGCTTTTACAGTATGGTTTTTACTTTTAGATTGTCTAAAAAAATAAAATGATAGAATAAAGAAAATAACAATTCCTGCTTTTTCTAAACTCTCTAAAAAGTTTGGGTTTTCAGAAATATATTTAGTTAATAAAATTGCAATATAAACCTGAATAAAAACAACTAAAGAAACCCCAAAAGAGTAATAATTAGCTTCTCTTTTATTCTTTTCTAAACTAATTTTTAGTGCAGTCATGTTTAGCATACTCGGTGTAATAGAACCTAAAAAAGAGAACACAAAACCAAAAATAAAAAGTAAAAGAATTGTCATAATCTATAAAAGTTGTTTGGTCTATTTAAGTTGTTAAACATTTCGGTTAATTTTATAAAACAAAAAGCGCATCAAAATTTGATACGCTTTTTGTTTTATAAAATAGTGTATTGTTTTTATTAAACGATTCCTTGATCCAACATCGCATCAGCAACTTTAACGAAACCGGCAACATTTGCTCCTCTTACGTAATCTACATATCCTTCCGATTGTTTTCCATACTCAACACAAGAAGCATGAATATCATTCATAATTTGGTGTAATTTTCCATCAACCTCTTCTCTTGTCCAGTTAAAACGTAAAGAGTTTTGACTCATTTCTAAACCAGAGGTTGCAACTCCACCTGCATTTGATGCTTTTCCTGGTGCAAATAAAATTTTTGCTTTTTGAAAAACTTCAATAGCTTCTGGTGTAGAAGGCATATTTGCACCTTCAGAAACACAAATACATCCGTTTGCTATTAATGTTTTTGCTTCATCTCCGTTTAACTCATTTTGAGTTGCACAAGGTAAAGCAACATCGCAAGATACAGACCAAGGTCTTTCTCCTACAAAGAATTTTGCATTTGGATATTTCTCAACATATTCATTAATTCTACCTCTACGAACGTTTTTAATCTCCATAACATACGCTAATTTCTCCGCATCAATTCCGTCTGCATCATAAATATATCCAGAAGAATCTGACATTGTAACTACTTTTGCTCCTAATTCAGTTGCTTTTTCTGTAGCATATTGTGCAACGTTTCCAGATCCAGAAACCACAACTGTTTTTCCTTCAAAAGAATCTCCTTTTGCGTTTAACATATTTTGTGCAAAATACACATTTCCGTATCCTGTTGCTTCTGGTCTAATTAAAGATCCACCCCAAGATGCTCCTTTTCCTGTTAAAACTCCCACAAACTCGTTGCGTAATTTTTTATATTGACCGAACATAAATCCGATTTCTCTTCCTCCAACACCAATATCTCCAGCAGGAACGTCTGTATTTGCTCCAATATGACGGAATAATTCTGACATAAATGCTTGACAAAACGCCATTACTTCTCTGTCTGATTTTCCTTTCGGATTAAAATCTGATCCTCCTTTTCCTCCACCCATTGGTAAAGTTGTTAACGAGTTTTTAAATACTTGTTCAAATCCTAAAAATTTTAAAATTGATAAGTTTACCGATGGATGAAAACGTAAACCGCCTTTGTAGGGTCCAATAGCCGAATTAAACTCAACTCTGTAGCCTCTGTTTACTTGTGTTTCGCCTTTATCATCAACCCAAGGAACCCTAAACATTAAAGTTCTTTCTGGCTCAACCATTCTTTCTAACAATTTTTTTCCCTGATATTTAGGGTTATTTTCTATAAACGGAATTACAGTTTCTGCAACTTCGTGTACAGCTTGTAAAAATTCTGGTTCGTTAGCATTACGTAGTTTTACGTAATCCATAAAAGCATTTATTTTAGATTCCATAGTTTTTAAATCTATAAGTTATGTATTTAATAATTTAACGCCGCAAATATAACTCTTTTTCAAATCTTTAAATTTAAAACTGAATTTTATTTTCTTTAGAACGAACTCTTTCTTTTTACTGTGTAAAGTTTCGTTTAAAAATCATAAATTTGCATCCTAATAATTGGGGAAATTAAGATGTTAGATAAAGTAAAAGAACTGATTGGTGATGTAAAAGCGTTTGAAACAACTTCTAAAGAAGAGGCTGAGGCGTTTAGAATTAAATATTTAGGAAGCAAAGGTCTTTTAAAAGAATTGTTTGCTGAATTTAAAAATGTTGATGCTGAATTGCGTAAAGATTTTGGGCAAGCTTTGAATAGGTTAAAAAAATCTGCTGAAGAAAAAGTTGAAGAATTAAATGAAGCTTTAAATAATTTTGTTAAAGAAAAAAGTATTTATGGTGATTTAACACGTCCTTCTGAACCAATTGAGTTAGGTTCTCGTCATCCAATATCTTTAGTAAAAAATCAAATTGTTGATGTTTTTAACAGAATTGGATTTACCGTTTCTGAAGGTCCAGAAATAGAAGATGATTGGCATAACTTTACTGCTTTGAACTTGCCAGAATATCATCCTGCAAGAGACATGCAAGACACCTTTTTTATTGAACAAAATCCAGATATTTTATTAAGAACCCACACATCTTCTGTTCAGGTTCGGTATATGGAAAACAATAAGCCGCCAATAAGAACAATTTCTCCGGGAAGGGTTTTTAGAAATGAAGATATTTCTGCAAGAGCACATTGTATTTTTCATCAAGTAGAGGGTTTGTATATTGATACTGATGTTTCTTTTGCTGATTTAAAACAAACTCTTTTATATTTTACTAAAGAGATGTTTGGTAAGTCTAAAATTCGTTTACGTCCGTCTTATTTTCCATTTACAGAGCCAAGCGCAGAGGTAGATATTTATTGGGGATTAGAAACTGAAACCGATTACAGAATTACAAAAGGAACTGGTTGGTTAGAAATTATGGGTTGTGGAATGGTAGATCCAAATGTGTTGAAAAACGCTAATATTGACCCTACAAAATACTCTGGTTACGCATTCGGAATGGGAATTGAGCGTATTGCTATGTTGTTATATCAAATACCAGATATTAGAATGTTTTATGAAAACGACAAACGTTTCTTAGAGCAGTTTAAGTCGGTACTTTAATTATATTATAAAGTAAATGTCTGTTTGAGCGGAGTCGAGAACTACTTCGTTTATTAACCTCTCGACTCCGCTCGAGGTGACATCATCAAAACAAGTATGAAAAAAGATATTCAAATTTCTGAAGTTATTGATGTAGAAATTGCTGTTGTTTATGAATTCAACAATGAATATAAATCAGACGATTGGAATATTTATATCATCAATAATAAAAACATTGATTTAGAACAGGTTTTGATTGTTTCTCAAGGATTTAACGAAACAAAAGCAACATCAATATTGCGTAAGAAACTAGATAAATTACCTGCAAATTCTTTTGCTAAGGTTGAGTTTATTCAACCAGAATTATTCAAATTGCACAACCGTTTTCATATTACTTTTTTTGAAGGAAATACCTTACAAGAAAAAACATTTGTCTTTGAAAAAGACACGGTTAAAGAAGGTGCTTTACGCATGATTCCTGAATTAAAAAAACGAGGAATTTTAGCTGAATAATCAATCTCTTTCAATGGAAAGATATTGCTTATTAAAATAAATGAAATCTGATTGTTTCTTTTTTAAAAAAATCAACCTAAAAACCCAATCGCTAAGTACATTAGTGTTGTAATTACACCACCAATTAAAGCATACGGCATTTGAGTTTTTACATGATCTATAAGATCACTTGCAGAAGCCATGGATGAGATTATGGAAGTATCTGAAATAGGAGAACAATGATCTCCAAAAATTCCACCACCTAATGTTGCTCCAACTATTAATGGAATCTCAGCTTCATGAATGTGTGCCATCGGAATTGAAATTGCCATCATAATAGCAAATGTACCCCAAGAAGTTCCGGTTGAAAATGCAATAAACGAACTAATTACAAAAACAACTGCCGGCAACAATTCTGGTGACAACCATTCTCTGGTTGCATTAGCAACGTAAACGCCAGTTTCTAATTCTTTACACGCATCTCCAATAGCAAAAGCCAACAACATTAATAAAGCTAAAGGCATTAACTCACTTATCCCTTTTACGGTTAAATCTATCGCTTCCTTTGGTTTCATAATTCCTTGGATAAAATACATTGCCATAGCTACTAAAAGTGATGTAATTACTGCATATAAAACAGATGATGATCCAGATCCATTTCCAATTGCTTGAGAAGCGTGATCAAAAAACGAAGTAGATGATTTTACAAGATTCCAGCCAGTATAAATTAAATTAATTGGCATCATAAAAACCATTACTGCTAAAGGAACAACCATATTATATGCCTTTGCTTCAATTCCTTCTTTTGGTGGAAAAGATGTTACGGCATCTGAAACCAAAGGTGTAGAACCTTCGTTCATTAACATCCCCGTTTCTTTTGTTCTTATCTCAGCTTTTTTCATTGGTCCCCAGTCTTTTTTTGTAATAATTACAATAAATACAATACCAATTGCTAATATTGGATAAAAATTATATACGATTGACGACATCATTACGGAAAAAGGTTTTTCAATTCCCTGAGTTAATAATAATCCCATAATAAATGCTCCCCAAGCATTAAATGGAATTAAAATAGATGATGGTGCTGAACTAGAATCAGCAATATATGCGAGTTTTTCTCTAGGAATTTTTAATTTATCAAAAATGGGTCTATATAACGTTCCAACGGTTAATGAACTAATACTTGTTTCTACAAACAATAACAATCCTGTTATCGTAGCCAAGATCTGAACCATTACTCTACTATAACCTACTTTTTTCTTTTCAAATTTTACAATTTTTCTATTTAAAAGATTGATAAAACCTTCAACACCTCTAGAAAACTGAATAAAAATTAACAGCGCTCCAACCAAAGCGCTAAACATAATAGTTCTTGTATTTCCTTCTGAATGAAACACATTTACCATTCCTTCAATCGTAGATAAAGTTCCCGTTAAAGGATTCCATCCTTCAATAATCAACCAAGAAAACCAGATTCCGAAAATTAAAGCAATATATACTTGCTTTGTTCTAAGTGCTAAAATAATTGCAATGATTGGCGGAATTACCGATAAGAAACCATACTCCATAAAATTGTCTGTTTATTTTTTAAAGGTACTAATTAAAACAAAATCTAAATTCTTTTATGGTTTATTCCTATTTTTATTCCTTAATTATAAATAGTATGGGGAAAATTTATTCATCTATAACTAAAAAGCTACAGGTTTTTATAAAAAAACAAAAAATTTTCTTTGTTGCGACTGCTCCAAAAAATGGAAGAATAAATCTATCTCCTAAAGGAATGGATAGTCTTAGAGTTGTTAGTAAAAATAAAGTATTGTGGTTAAGTGTTACTGGCAGTGGAAACGAAACTGCTGCACATTTACTAGAAAATAACAGAATTACAATTATGTTTTGCTCTTTTGAAGGTGTGCCAAATATTTTGCGTTTGTACGGAAAAGGCAAAGCAATTTATCCAAAAGATAAAAAATGGAATGATGCAACTTCTTTATTTATAAAAACCCCAGGAACACGACAAATTTTTGAAATAGATATTGAATCTGCACAAACCTCTTGCGGAATGTCAATCCCTTTTTTTGAATACAAAGGAGAAAGAAATGAACTAAACAATTGGGCTTCTGAAATAGGAGAAGACGAAATTAAACACTATTAGATAGAAAAAAACCAAACAAGTATTGATGGTTTACCGACAAAAATAGTAGAATAGTCTCTTTTCTTTTCTATCTTACTTGTTAGTAAATAGATGTGGTAGAAAAGTTTTTTTTACTCTAAATAAGATAAATTAAAAAAATAACAATGAACAACTTTTCTTTCTTCAACAGAGAACATATTACCAAAGAACTACAATCATCAACGTTTGATTTATTAATTATTGGCGGCGGAATTACAGGTGCGGGAATTGCTTTAGACGCTGCTTCTAGAGGAATGAAAGTTGCTTTAATTGAAAAAAATGATTTTGCTTCGGGCACAAGTAGTAAATCAACAAAACTAATTCATGGCGGTTTACGATACCTAAAACAATTTGATTTTTGGTTGGTAAAAGAAGTTGGAACAGAACGAGCAATTGTTCATAAACTTGCACCACATTTAGTAATTCCAGAAAAAATGCTTTTACCTTTAATAGAAGGCGGTTCTTACGGTTCTTGGTTAACCTCTATTGGTTTAAAAATTTATGATATTTTAGCGAATGTAGAAGGCGAAGATAAACGAAAAATGCTAGATGAGGTGGAGGCTTTAGAAAAAGAACCTTTGCTGCCTAAACCATTATTAAAAGGTGCTGGCTATTATGCAGAATATAGAACTGATGACGCTCGTTTAACGTTAGAAGTTTTAAAAACAGCATTAAATTATAAAGCAAAAATTATAAATTATGCTGAAGCAATAGAATTTATTTATAAAGAAGGAAGGGTTGTTGGCGCTACTATTCAAGATCATTTTACAAACAACTTTTTTACCATAAAAAGCAACTATGTTGTAAACGCAACTGGACCTTGGGTAGATGATTTAAGACAAATTAATAATTCAAAAAAAGGAAAACGTTTACGGTTAACTAAAGGGGTTCACTTGGTTGTAGCACATGAAAAATTACCTGTAAAACAATCTGTTTATTTTGATATCCCTGACGGGCGAATGATGTTTGCAATACCAAGAGGAAAAATAACTTATTTTGGAACCACAGATACTAATTATCAAAAAAATAAAAATACTATTGAAACTAGTTTAGTTGATGCTATGTATTTAATATCTGCTGTTAACAATATGTTTCCTTCAATAAATTTAACACTTAATGATATTGAATCTTCATGGGCGGGTTTAAGGCCGCTAATTCACGAAGAAGGAAAAACGGCGTCAGAACTTTCAAGAAAAGATGAAATATTTGTTTCTGAAAGTGAATTAATTTCAATAGCCGGAGGAAAATTAACGGGTTATAGAAAAATGGCAGAACGTATTGTAGATTTGGTCGCTAAAAAATACAAACTTCTTTTTGTAAAAGAGTTTGAAGAAATAAAAACCAAAGAAATTACTCTTTCTGGAGGAACATTTAAAAATTATAACGAAGTAAAAAGTTATATAGATGCTATTTATAACAGAATTGCTGAAGTAAACTTTACTCAAAAAGATGCAGAATATTTGGTTTATAATTATGGAAAACAAACAGATATTATTTTAAAGAGGTTTGATGAGTTTTCTAATGAAAATCAACAAGAAAAAATGATAAAAGCAGAAGTTTGGTTTACTATAAAATATGAAATGGCTTGTACACCCACAGATTTTTTTATGCGAAGAACTGGGCGTTTATTTTTTGATAAATCATCTGTGGTCCTATACAAAGATTTTGTTGTACAACTCTTTAAGAAAGAATTTAATTGGAATCAGAATACAACTGAAAAGTACCAGCAAGAATTAGAAGAAAAAATGCGATTAGCAACTACTTTTTTATAAATTATTCTTCATTTTTCTCATGTTCTTCTAATTCTTTTGTTAAATCTAACGCTCTAAATGATGGTGAAACAATTCCTGTTGTAATCACTGTAATTAAAGTCATTGTTCCTCCAAAAACTACAGCTGTTACTGTTCCCATTATTTTAGCCGTAAAACCGCTTTCAAAAGCGCCAAGCTCATTTGAAGAACCAACAAACATTGAATTTACTGAAGAAACTCTTCCCCTCATGTGATCTGGTGTTTTTAACTGTAAAATAGTTTGTCTTATTACCATAGAAACTCCGTCTGTAACTCCACTAAAGAATAACGAAATTAACGAAATCCAAAATATTGTTGATACTCCAAAAATTATAATACAAACACCAAACCCAAAGATTGCAAAAAGCAGTTTTTTTCCTGCGTTTTTACTTATAGGAATGTATGCTGTTACAAACATTGTTAAAAATGCACCAACAGCAGGAGCTGCTCTTAAGGCTCCAAAACCTTGTGGTCCAACTTTTAAAATATCTTGTGCATATATAGGTAATAAAGCAACTGCGCCTCCAAACAAAACAGAAATCATATCTAAAGTAATTGCTCCAAAAATTGCTTTTGTTTTATATACAAACTTAATTCCTTCTTTTAAGCTTTGTAAAACAGGTTCTCCAATGTTAGGATTTAGTATTGGTTTTTTCTTAATAAAAAAAACCAAACCAAAAGAAAATAATACCATTCCAAAAACAACACATAAAGACCAATGAACTCCAATCCATAAAATTAAAAAACCTGCAAAAGCAGGACCTAAAACAGATGCCATTTGCCAAGTAGAACTACTCCAAGTTGCAGCGTTTGGATATAATTTTTTTGGAACAATTAAAGCTATTAATGAAAAGATTGTTGGGCTAAAAAAAGATCTTAAAAAACCGCCAAAAAAAACCAATCCATAAATTGAATATAAAATTCTTTTTGTTGACCAATCAAAAATGATAACTGGCCAAGTTAATAAAAACAGCCCTAAGCTTATCAATGAAAACAATCCTATACAAAGTGCTAATAAATTTCGTTTTTCTTTTTGATCTACAACATGACCAGCAAAAAGTGCCATTGAAACTGCCGGAATTACCTCCATAAGCCCAATTATTCCTAATGATAATGGGTTTTTAGTTATGCTATACACTTGCCATTCTATAATAATAAACTGCATTGACCAACCAAAAACCAATGCAAAGCGAACAATTAAAAAAATATTGAATTCTTTTATGCGTAAAGCAGCATAAGGATCTTTTTTGTTTTTCTGCACAGTTCTAATTTAGTTTTAGATCCATTAAAATAGCAAACGTTTCATTAACGTCTTCTTCTTTTACTACAATAGTCATCTCGTGAGTTGTAGAAATTATTTCTTGAAGCGGAATATTTGCCCAAGCTAATTGCTTTAAAATAAAGTAATACACACCAGATTGATCTAAGTTTTCTTTAGGTAATTTAATGGTAATTGATGCTAAATCTAACACGCTATGAATTAATGTTTCTTTGCTAAAAATAGCCTCTACATGTTTTTGTAGATTCTTGCTTGTAACAATATTACTTTCGAAAATTCCTTGAGAAACTGTTAAAAAATAATCATTGCTATTAGAAGCTTTACTTAATAATTTTGCAATTTCTTTAAGTAAAGAAGGTGTGTTTTTAAAGGTAAAATCACACAAATCTGAACGAACTATAAAATCTCCTAAATTTGCGGCAACCTTTTTTATGTTTTTTCTGATACGTAATTCATTTGCTGGCGATAAACGGTTTATCGCCATCATTACGGCCCCGATTTTTATTTCCTTTTTTAATAATGCTGAAACTTCTGGTAAAATAACTCGAGCTAAAGACGATACGTTTATTAATTTTTCATTTAAAGCTTCTTCTATAAAAGGTGTTTTTCGAATGGTGCTTTCTACTGCTTCTTGAATGGTTTTCATTTCTGTTTAATTTTAAACACAGTGTTATAATATGTAAAAATATTAAATAAAATTGTTACTGATTGTGTTTCGTTGTTTTTTTGTGCAAAAATGAATTAAATGATTGTTTTAAAATTTGGTGGAACTTCTGTTGGAAACGCAGAAAATATAAAAAAAGTTGTTGATATTATTACAGCTTGTACAACTCATAAAATAGTTGTTTTGTCTGCCATTTCTGGCACAACAAACTCTTTGTTGTCTGTCTCAAAGGCAATCAAAAATAAGCAATTTAAAGAATCTTTAAAATTGATACATCTCTTGGAAAAAGAGTATCAAGTTTTAATACATGAATTATTTGTTTCGAATCAATACAAAGACAAAGCACTTTCGTTTGTCACCGAAAAATTTAATTTTCTTAGAAGTTTAACAACTAACAACTTAAATTTAAAAAACATAATTGTTGCGCAAGGAGAAATTTTATCAACCAATTTGGTTTCAATATTTTTAGAAGAATCAAATGTTTCTTCTACATTAATTTCGGCGCTCGATTTTATGAGTGTTGATGAAAATAATGAACCAACAATTTCAAAAATAAAAGAGCAATTAACACCAATACTAAATCAAAAATCAACAGAAAAACTTTGGATTACTCAGGGTTTTATTTGCAAAAATGAAGCAGGAGAAATTTCTAATTTACAACGTGGCGGAAGCGATTATACAGCGTCGTTAATTGGCGCAGCTATTGGTGCTGATGAAATTCAGATTTGGACCGATATTGATGGAATGCACAATAACGATCCTCGTTTTGTTGACAATACGTTTTCTCTTGAAGAAATTTCTTTTGATGAAGCTGCAGAATTGGCTTATTTTGGTGCAAAAATTTTACATCCGCAAAGTTTAATTCCGGCAAAAGAGAACAATATTTCTGTATTGTTAAAAAACACGTTTAATCCGTTTTCTAAAGGAACCATTATTAAAAACAAAACAACAAATAAAGGGTTTACGGCAATTGCTGCAAAAGACGGAATTACAGCAATTAAAATAAAATCGTACCGAATGTTAATGGCTTATGGTTTCTTAAAAAAAGTTTTTGAAGTTTTTGAAAACAACAAAACACCAATTGACATGATTACCACTTCTGAGGTTGCAGTTTCTCTTACAATTGATGATATTTCTCATCTTCAAAAAATTATTTCAGAATTAGAGGTCTTTGGTAAAATAAATATTGATTCTGATTTAAGTATTATTTGTATTGCTGGTGATTTTTCTCAAAAAAAAGAAGGTACTAGTGCTATGGTTTTTAATGCGTTAAGAAAGATTCCTGTTAGAATGATTTCTTACGGAGGAAGTGATTATAACATTTCACTTTTGATAAAAACCGCCGATAAAATTGCCGCTTTAAATTCGCTAAATAATGAATTGTTTAAAGAAAAACAATTGATTTAAAAGATAATTAATTCAACTTATGTGTTAGTTTTTCAAACTGTTCTTTTGCTTCTTTTCCTCCATATAAAACATTATAAACAGCATCAATAATTGGTGTTTTAGCTCCGTTTTCTTCTTTTATTTTATGGGCGCTTTTTGTAGCGTAATACCCTTCAGCAACCATGCTCATTTCCATTTGAGCAGATTTTACGGTATATCCTTTTCCAATCATATTACCAAACATTCTGTTTCTACTAAAAGTAGAATATCCAGTAACTAATAAATCACCTAAATAAGCAGAGTTATTAATGTTTCGCTTCATTTTATGAACCTTTTTAATAAAGCGTTTCATTTCTCTAATTGCATTACTCATTAATACTGATTGAAAATTATCTCCATATCCTAAACCGTGTGCAATTCCTGCAGCAATCGCATAAATATTTTTTAACATTGCGGCATATTCTGTTCCTATAATATCATCAGAAATCTTTGTTTTTATATAACTACTTGCAATAAACTTACTTAATAGTATTGCTTTTTTCTGGTCTTGACACGCAAGTGTTAAGTATGATAAACGCTCCATTGCAACTTCTTCTGCATGACAAGGACCAGTAATAACTCCAATATTTTGTAAAGGAATATTATATGTTTTATGAAAATGTTCTCCAATAATTAATCCTGTTTCTGGTACAATTCCTTTAATCGCAGAAAAAATAGTTTTCCCCTCTAAAGATGTAGTAATTTTTTCTAATTCAGATTTTAAAAAGGCAGACGGAATTACAAATATTAAAACATCATAATTACTAACAAAATAATTTATATCGTTAGATAGGTCTAATTTTTTTGGATGTAACTCAGCAGAGCTTAAATAATTTGGATTATGTTGATGCTTTTTTATATGCTCAATTGCAGAAACATTACGCATATACCAACCAACATTTTCTAAATTTTCAGTTAACATTTTTACGATTGCGGTTGCCCAACTTCCTCCGCCAAAAACTGCTATTTTAGGGTTTGAATTCATATTTACATTAATTAGAGTGGTCAAATGTAATAAAACAAAGTTCTAACGTGCAAAACTTGTGGTAATTATTATATTTGTATAAGACTTTTTCTTTTGAGCAATTTAAAACGTTTTTTTAAAGACACAATAATTTATGGTATTGCGGCTGTATTGCCTAGAGCTATAAATATTTTTTTAGTAAAACTACACACCTCAACTTTAGAGGCAGATAAATATGCCGTAAATACTGATTATTACGTGTATGCAGCATATTTTAACGCATTGCTAACTTACGGAATGGAAACTGCTTTTTTTCGTTTTTTTTCGAAAGAAAATGACAAAGGAAAAATCGTTTCAACTTCTTTTATTAGTTTATTAATAACAAGCTTATTGTTTTTGTTTGTAATGTTGTTTTTTAGTACTGATATTTCAGGTTTCTTCGGGTTTAAAAACCCATTATTTTTTAAATTACTCGTGTGGACAATTACCTTAGATACTCTTGTTGTAATACCGTATGCGTATTTACGTGTTGCAAATAAACCCATACATTTTACCATTTATAAAATAGTAAACATTTTAATTTTTGCTCTGTTAAATGTGTTCTTTTTATGGTTTGTTCCGTATGCAGTAAAACATCAAATTAGTTTACCAAATTTTATTATAGATTATTACAATTCGTATCCAAAAGTGATGCATATTTTTGTTGCCGGAACTATTGCAAGTGCAACGACATTTTTATTATTATTTCCGATAATTTTTAAGTTTAAAATAAATTTTGATATTTTACTTTTAAAGAAAATGTTACGTTATAGTTTACCAATGATGGTTGGAAGCCTAGCTTTTGTAACCAATGAAAACCTAGATAAATTACTACTTGGAAATTTGATAGGAAATGAACAAATGGGAATTTATGCCGCAAGTTATAAATTAGGTGTGTTTATGACTCTGTATATTATGGCTTTTCGTTTAGGAGCAGAGCCGTTTTTTTTTAATCATGTAGATAAAAAAAACGCCAAAGAGACCTATGCTAAAATACTAACTTGGTTTACTGTTTTAGGTGCTTTCTTTATGTTGATTGTAGTTGTTTTTATTGATCTTTTTGCACATATTTTACTAGGAAAACCAGAATATTTTGAAGCTTTACAAATTGTGCCAATCATCTTATTAGCTAATTTATTTTTAGGAATTTACAACAACTTATCTATTTGGTATAAATTAACTGATAAAACCAAATTCGGAATGTATTTTTCGGTTTTAGGAGCAATTATTACTATTGTTTTTAATCTGCTAATGATTCCTAAAATAGGGTTTATGGCTTCTGCTTGGGCAACTTTAATTACCTACGGATTTATGATGATGATTTCTTATTTTATTGGACAAAAACATTATCCTGTTCCGTATCAATTAAAAAAGGTTAGTTTTTATGTGCTATTTGCTACTGTTTTATGTTGGGTTTCTTTTAGTTTATTTAGAGGAAACGTTTGGTTTTCAGTTTCAACAATTTTTAGTTACTTTGGACTTGTCTTTTTATTGGAAAAATCAACCATTAAACAAATTATGAAACGCTAATTTATGAACGTACAGATTATCAACAAGTCAAAACACGTAACACCTAATTACGAAACCGAAGGTTCTGCAGGAATGGATTTACGCGCAAATATTGAAGAAGCTATCACGCTAAAACCTTTAGAAAGAACCATCGTAAAAACCGGTTTATTTATTGCCTTACCAATTGGTTTTGAGGCGCAAGTTAGACCAAGAAGTGGTTTGGCTGCTAAAAAAGGAATTACCGTGTTGAACTCTCCTGGAACTGTTGATGCAGATTATCGCGGAGAAATCGGTGTAATTTTAGTGAATTTATCGAACGACGATTTTGTAATTAATGATGGTGAACGTGTTGCTCAGCTTGTAATAGCAAAACACGAACGTGTAAAATGGGAAGAAGTTGAGGTTTTAAGTGAAACTAAACGTGGATCTGGTGGTTTTGGAAGCACAGGAGTGTAAAAAATTAATATTAATTAAAATAGTAAAATTATGATTTTAGGAGTATCTGAGTGGTTAAGTGGTAAGTTGGGATGGAAAGTACAAAATATTAGAATTGCTTTTGTTGTATGTGTTTTATTTGCTGGTTTTGGTATTGGTTTGTATTTAATTTTATGGGTTGTAAAAATGTTTTCTAAATAGAAAACTACACCTTTTTATATAATTGACTCATTTTACGAACTTCTTCTTGTAATAAATCAAAATTTAAAAACACGTGTGAGTGATATTGAAACCCTAATTTTTTGTAAAAATAAAAAGCTTGTGGTTGTTCATTCATCGCGTCTAACCAGATAATTTTATACTTCTTTTCTCTTGCTTTTTCTTCCAACCAAAAAAGTAATTTTTTCCCAATTCCGTTTCCTTGGGTTTTTGGATGGATATAAATACGGTGTAATTTAACCTGCTTTTCTTCAGTTAAACCTTGTAGTTTTTCATTCCAAACAATGCGAAAATTTCCAACAACTTCATTCTTAAAAAGGATAAAATAATAATCGCTTTTTGCTTCTAACAAATCTTTTAAAACAGCAGATTTTGAGTATTGAGAAGCCACATACCAATTTCCATTATCTTTCCAAAAATGCGAATATGCTGGCGGATAAATTTCTTTCATTAAAGAAAACAACAACTCACAATCTGTATTTTTTATGGGTTGTAAAGAAATGTGCTGTGTAACTTGTATCATTATGTAAAAGTAAAAAAGCTATTTCAATTAATTGAAATAGCTTTTTAAATTAAGTAGAACTTTTAAAAATACTTAATCTTGATTATTTATTGCGTCTTTAATTTTTGTTTCTAATTCTTCGGATAATTCAGGGTTGTCTTTTATCAACTCTTTTACCGCATCTCTTCCTTGACCTAATTTTGTTTCACCATAACTAAACCAAGAACCACTTTTCTTTACAATTCCTAATTCTACGCCAATATCTAAAATCTCTCCAACTTTAGAAATTCCTTTTCCATACATAATATCAAATTCAGCAATTTGAAAAGGCGGAGCTACTTTATTTTTTACCACTTTTACTTTTGTGCTATTTCCAATAACACGATCGCCATCTTTAATTTGTGTTCTTCTACGAATATCTAAACGAACAGAAGCGTAAAATTTTAGTGCATTTCCACCAGTTGTAGTTTCTGGATTACCAAACATTACGCCAATTTTTTCTCTTAATTGGTTGATAAAAATTACGGTACATTTTGTTTTAGAAATCGTTCCTGTTAGTTTACGTAAAGCTTGCGACATTAAACGCGCGTGTAATCCCATTTTAGAATCACCCATTTCGCCTTCAATTTCTGATTTTGGAGTTAATGCAGCAACAGAATCAATTACAATAATATCAATTGCTCCAGAGCTAATTAAATTATCAGCAATTTCTAAAGCTTGCTCACCATAATCTGGTTGAGAAATAATTAAATTTTCGATGTCAACACCTAAATTTTCTGCGTAATAACGATCAAACGCGTGTTCTGCATCAATAAAAGCTGCAATTCCACCTGCTTTTTGTGCTTCTGCAATTGCATGTAGTGTTAACGTTGTTTTACCAGAAGATTCTGGTCCGTAAATTTCTATAACTCTTCCTCTTGGATAACCACCAACGCCTAATGCTAAATCTAATCCTAAAGAACCTGAAGAAATAGCGTCTATATCTTCTACTTTACTATCACCCATTTTCATTACTGCTCCTTTTCCATAGACTTTATCCATCTTGTCTAAAGTAAGTTGTAATGCTTTTAATTTCGCTGTTTTTTCTTTATCTGCTGACATATCTTTTTGCTATAATTTTTTTAAAAAATAAGAACCACTAAGTTACAAAATTATCATTGAGTTTTCCTAAAATTTTTAAGGTACATTTTCGTACTATTGTGGTGAATCTATTTTTATGAATTTACATCGTCATTTTATCCTTCACAAACCTTACGGAACTATTTCTCAGTTTGTAAATCCACATAAACGAAAGAAAAAATTATTAGGAGAATTGTACGATTTTCCTGAAGGAACCATGGCTATTGGGCGATTGGATGTAAACTCAGAAGGTTTGTTATTATTAACAACAGACGGAAAAGTAAGCGAATATATAAGAAGTAAAAAAATAGATAAAGAATATTATGTTCAAGTTGATGGAAATATTAATCAAAAAGAAATTGAAACATTAAAAACGGGTGTAGAAATTGGTTTTGATGGAAAAAAATACACCACAAAACCCTGTGAAGCTTCTTTGATTTCTCCACCAAATTTTCCAAACAGAACTCAAAAAATTCGTGATGAACGCCACGGACCAACAAGTTGGATTTCAATTACAATAAACGAAGGAAAATTTAGACAAGTTCGAAAAATGACAGCGGCAGTTGGTTTTCCTACTTTACGATTAATTAGAGTTAGAATTGGATCTATTTTTTTAAACGATTTAGAACTTGGTGGTGTAAAACAAGTAAATAAGTTATTATAATATTTTTAATTTCTTAGCATTTCTATATGCGGAATTCCGTCTTCTAAATATTCATCTCCAACTTTTTTAAATCCGTGAGATTCGTAGAAATTTTTTAGATAAACTTGTGCGGAAATTGTAATTTTTAAAGTGTTAAATTTTTCTTGAATTACTTTTATAGAAGCTTTCATTAAATCATGTCCGTAACCAAATTTACGTTCTTTAGCATCAACAATAACTCTACCAATACTTGCTTCTTTAAAATAATCTCCTGGTTTAAAAATACGTGTATAAGCAATAATTTTATTATTTTTAATACCAATTACATGTACTGCTTTTTGATCTTTAAAGTCTAAATCTTGATACACACAATCTTGCTCAACTACAAAAACTTCTGATCGTAATTGAAGTATTTTATATAATTCTGATGTATTTAATTCTGAAAAAATTTTTACTAAAAATTCCATTTTTAACTATAAGAAATTTTATTTACTCTAGTTGCATGACGACCGCCTTCAAATTCTGTGTTTAAAAAAATATCTACAAAACCTAACGCTTGTTGTAAAGAAACAAAACGAGCAGGAATGGCTAAAATATTTGCATTGTTATGTTGGCGAGTTAACGTAACTAATTCATTATTCCAACAAAGTGCTGCTCTAATTCCTTGATGTTTGTTTGCCGTCATTTGAGCACCATTTCCAGAACCACAAAGAATAATTCCAAAAGTTGCTTTACCAGTTTCAACGGCTTCTGCGGTTGGATGAATTACATCAGGATAATCCATAGAATCATTTGTATCAGTTCCAAAATTTAAAACAGTAAATCCTTTTTCTTTTAAGTAATTTATAATTTCAAATTTATATATTGTTCCTGCATGATCGTTACCAATTGCAATTGTCATAATATGTTGTTTTTAATAGGATTAAGTACACAAAAATAAGTATAAAGATGGTTATCAACAGGTATAAATAATTAAATTTTTACAAATCTTAATAACCTTTTAAAAATAAGAGTTTTACATACATTATGTGAATGTTAAGAAATATTCTTATTTTTTTAAAACTTTTTTTGATGGTTTCAAAAATTATTACAATACAAGAATGTAAATGAAACTACCAACTTTTTTTTTGATTTTCTAATAGCAATTTATCAACATAAAATTAACTCTTTCTTTACATTCTATTTTTACTAAAGAATAAAGAAAATCTATGTATAACTATTTATAAAAATTGTTAATAAACTAAAAAAAGAATTGATTTTTAAGCTTTTAAAAAATAGATAAGTTGTTTATTAAATTTAATAAGTGATATAAAAAAATAATTAAGAAAATACTTATTGTATCTATTAACACTATATCATTAACATCATATTTTTTTAAATTTAATTAAAGAATATGATTATAATTATATAAAGTGTTAATAACTCTAAAAATTTAAAAATAAATTAAATAGTTTTAGTATTTAATTGTTTAAAATGTATTGAGTCTTTTTGAATTTTTATAGATTCTGGAGAAGTATGAGAATTTAAAGGAGTATTTATATTAACAACAGTAATAAAAATACCTGTGATAAATATAAAGATAAATAATGCTATTATTTTATTAAATTGTTTCATTTTTATAAACTTCTTATATTATAAAGACGTGTATTTTAATAAAGTGTTACAAAAAAATTAAGATTTCTTTAACTTTTATAAATTATGGAACAATAAATAGAATTGCTTTTTCTATAATTGATACTGAAACAGATCCTGTATTAATTAATTCTCCATCAGCTTGAATAAAAGGGTTTTCTGCTGTAGAAGTTGGTATAACTTTTAAGGTATTGGTTTTATAAGTTTCTACTTTTTTATGATGTACAATTTTTCCATTATATAATTTTAGTAAATTTAAAACCATATCTAATAAAGTTAAATTTTTAGCAATAGTAATATCTAATAAACCATCCGAAGGATTAACATCTTTTGTAAATTGCATTCCACCACCAGAAAATTTACAATTTCCAAAAATTACCATCAAACATTTTTCTTGGAATTTTTTTTCGTTTATTTCTATTGTAAAATCTACTGGTTTATATAATAATAAACCAGCTAATCCACTTAATAAATAAGCAATTCCTCCAAAACGTTTTAAGTTTTTTAATTTATGAACCACATAACCGTCATAACCAATTCCTGCTACATTAGTAAAATAGTTTATAATGTTGTTTTCTGTTTCTAATTTACCAACATCTTGCAGAATTGTTTTTTCTTTACTGATTATTGTAATAGAATTCTCTATCTTTGTAGGAATATTATAAGTTTTTACCCAATCATTTCCAGTACCAATTGGTATTACAGCAAGTTGTATAGTGTTAGTTTCTACTAATTTTTGCTTCATTATTCCGTTCACAACATGATGTAACGTTCCATCTCCACCAACAGAAATTATTTTAGTAAAACCATTTTTAATAGCAGTTTCTACTAATTCTTCTTCATGTTTAGAATAATCAGTAAAAGCAAACGAAAACGAAATATGTTGTTTTTTTAATTCATCTGAAATTTCTCTCCAAATTTTTTTAGATTTTCCGTTTCCAGATGTAGGATTCATAATTAAAAACCAATCCGTTTTCATATAAATAATAAATTAATAAAAAAGCAAAGTACAAAAATTGAATTCATAATAATAAATTAATAAAGAATACAATTTAAATTATGTAATTTGCTATCAATAAAAATAATAAAAGACACATGTCTAAAAAGAAGAAAATTTTTAAAAAGAAAGGAAAAATCGTAAAAGATTTAACCAAAAATATATTTAAAATATTAAATCAAGATGCTACTCAATCTTATAATTATAAGCAAATAGCATCAAAAATGGGAATTTCTGACACAGATGGAAAAACCCAAATTTTAAAGAAATTAGCAGAATTAACTGCAACTAAAAAAATTAAAGAAACCGATAGAGGAAAATTTAAAATAAATCAAGACAGAAAATATAACATTGGTACGTTAGATGTTACCTCTAATGGAAATGCGTACTTTATTTCTGATGATTTTGAAGAAGATATTTTTATTCCATCAATCAATTTAAACAAAGGTTTACATAAAGATACTGTTAAAGTTTACACGTATAATAAACGTGGAAGTAAAAAATTAGAAGCTGATGTTGTAGAAGTATTAGAAAGAGCAAAAACCGAATTTGTTGGTGTGTTACAACTCAATAAAAACTTCGGATTTGTAATTCCAGATGATAACAAAATGTATGCTGATCTTTTTATTTCTCAAAATAAAATTAACGGAGCTGAAGATGGAGATAAAGTAGTAGCAACATTAACAGATTGGCCATCAAATTCTAAAAATCCGTTTGGAAAAATTACAACAGTTTTAGGAAAACCAGGAGATCACAATACAGAAATGCATTCTATTTTAGTAGAATATGGTTTACCGTACGAATTTCCAAAAGAAGTAGAAGACGAAGCAGAAAATCTTCCAATAGAAATTACAAAAGAAGAAATTGCAAAACGTAGAGATATGCGTAGCGATTTAACATTTACTATTGATCCTAAAGATGCAAAAGATTTTGATGATGCGTTGTCGTTTACAAAATTAGAAAACGGAAATTATGAAATAGGAATTCATATTGCAGATGTTTCGCATTATTTACAAGAAAAAACAATCTTAGATGATGAAGCTTATGAAAGAGCAACATCCGTTTATTTAGTTGATAGAGTTGTACCAATGTTACCAGAAAAATTATCTAACGGAGTTTGTTCTTTACGACCAAATGAAGAAAAATTAACTTTTTCTGCTGTTTTTGAAATCAATGAAAAAGTACAAGTTGTTAATAAATGGTTTGGAAGAACTGTTACCTATTCAGATCAACGTTTTGCTTATGAAGAAGCACAATATTTGATTGAAGAGAATCAAGATAATTCAAAATCTGTCATTCTGAACGAGGAACGAGGAGAAATCTCACCTTTAAAATGTACAATTCCTGCAGATATTTCTATCACTGATAAAGAATATACGGTAACTAAAGAAATTGTAGAAGCAACGTTGAAACTAGATGAGCTAGCTAAAAAAATGCGCAAAAAACGTATGAAAGCTGGCGCAATATCTTTTGATAGAGTAGAAGTGAAGTTTAATTTAGATGAAGAAGCAAATCCTGTTGGGGTTTTCTTTAAAGAATCTAAAGATGCTAATAAATTAATTGAAGAATTTATGTTATTAGCAAATAGAAAAGTAGCAGAATTCATTGGTCAAGAAAACGGCAAACCAAGTAAAAAAACATTTATTTATCGTGTTCATGATGAACCAAATATTGATAAATTAAACGCTCTACAAGGTATTGTAAGTAAATTTGGCTATTCTTTAAAAACAGATTCTAAAGAAGTTATTTCTCAATCATTAAATAAACTACTTTCAGACGTTCATGGTAAAGCAGAATCGAATATGGTAGAAACTTTAGCGATTAGAACGATGAGTAAAGCAGAATATACAACTCAGAATATTGGTCACTACGGATTAGCTTTTGATTACTACAGCCATTTTACATCACCAATAAGACGTTATCCTGATGTAATGACACATCGATTACTACAACATTATTTAGATGGCGGAAATTCACCTAAATCTGATATTTATGAAGTAAAATGTAAACATTCATCAGAAATGGAATATTTAGCCTCAAAAGCAGAAAGAGATTCTATTAAATATATGCAAGTAAAATACATGCAAGATCATAAAGATCAAGAATTTATAGGTGTTATTTCTGGCGTTACAGAGTGGGGGATTTATGTAGAAATTAAAGAAAATAAATGTGAAGGAATGGTTCGTATTAGAGATATAAAAAACGATTATTATATTTTTGATGAAAAACAATATGCAATTATTGGTCAATCTACAAAACATATTTATCAATTAGGAGATGAGGTTGTTGTAAAAGTAAAAAAGACAGACTTAGAGCGTAAACATTTAGATTTTAATTTAATAGAAAAATAAACTTTTTTAACGGTATAATAGAAGTAAAGAATTAATAAAAAGCTTTTTGTATCTTTGTATAAAATTAAAAAAAATGAACACATTAAATATATTTTTATTTGCAGGACCATGGCAAATAGCTGTAGTAGTAGTATTAGTTGTATTACTTTTTGGTGGTAGAAAAATTCCTGAATTAATGAAAGGTTTAGGTGGCGGAATTAAAGAATTTAAAAAAGCATCTAAAGAAGAAGATGATGATGAAAAAGATAAAATAGAAGAAAAAAAATAAGACTTTGTCTTAGTAAAAATAAAAAAGCTCAACGATATCATTGAGCTTTTTGCTTTTAATTAAATTAAAAATATCCCCCAATGTTTTTAACTTAATCACTTATTAAAGCAAATATATATTTAGAAAAAAAATAAATATTACTGTTTTTAAATTTTGTTTTAAAAAGGAAGAAATAGTTATTATTAGGGATAAAAAGGAAAGTAATTAACCCAATAAACTCTTTAAAGATTGTTTACTAAAACTTCTAGAAACAGGTACTTCAAAAGGAATAACATCAGATTTTAATAAATAACCCCTTGCATTACCACTAATATCTTTTATATAATTTACATTAACTATATACGACTTATGACAGCGTATTATATTGGTATATTCTTCTAATTCTTCGTTTATTTTAGCTAATGTAACTCTTAAAATTTTTTCTTTTAAATCAATATTTTTTTGTATAAAAAAACTTGCGTAATTTCCTTGTGATGAGATATACACTAAATCATCTGTTTTTAAAACAATTTTTTCTTTTTTATTATCAGAATAAATAGTGATTTCTGGGTTTAATTCTTTTTTTACTAATTTTTCTTTATTATAAATATTAATTTCATTTGCTCTTTTCTCTCTTTTTTCTCTTACGTTTTTCTCATTTATAAAAACAAAAAAGAGTAACGGAATCGTTGCAACGAAAAAAGTATAAGATAAAAAAGTAAAATAATTTAAGCCTTTTATTCCATAAGTATTTTTAAATAAATTACCAAAATACCATAAAAAAGATCCTATTAAAACAATACCTATTAATATTATAAATAGGTTTCTTCCAATGGTCCATTTATCTTCATCAAAATAATTTTTAAAAATAAGAGCAGGAATAAATAACATAAAAAATACACCAAAAGAGGTAACAACTCCTAAAACGATTGTATATCCTAAAATTAATTCTTTTAAAGAATATAAATTAAATGGTTTAAAAACGTATAAAAAAAGAAATACAAAAAAACCAAAATACAAACTTACTTTTAACTTAAATTTTATAGACGGATTAAAATAATATGGAGTTGAAAGCCAAGAGGAAAAAGATTTCATAACTCTTAAAAATTAACCGCAGTACCAGAAGCTGTTACCATTAACATTCCTCCAGAACCAACAGTTTCATAATCTAAATCGACACCAATTACTGCATCAGCTCCTAAACGTATTGCCTGATCTTGCATTTCTTTTAAAGCAATATCTTTTGCTTCACGCAAAACTTTTTCATAAGAACCAGATCTTCCCCCTACAATATCTCTTATTCCAGCAAAAATATCTTTAAATAAATTAGCTCCAATTATAGTTTCTCCAGTTACAATACCTAAATATTTTTTTATTTCGTTGGTTTCTAATGTATTTGTTGTTGTTACAATCATTTATTAACTTTTTTGTCTTTTGGTTTTATTGGACTTTCATTTATTTTATTTGCTGCCACTAAACTTGTTACCATATCATTTAACATAGAACTTGCTGCGTTTGGATTGTTTGGTAATAAAATTAAATTACTATTTGTGTCTGCACCAATAGACTGTAAAGTATCATAATGTTGTGTAATTACAATTAATGCAGATGCTTCTTGTGAATTGATTCCGGCTTTATTTAAAACATCTACAGATTCTTCTAAGCCACGAGCAATTTCTCTACGTTGATCTGCAATTCCTTTTCCTTGTAAACGTTTACTTTCTGCCTCTGCTTTTGCTCGCTCTACAATTAAAATACGTTGCGCATCTCCTTCATATTGCGCAGCCGTTTTTTCTCTATCTGCTGCATTAATTCTGTTCATAGCAGCTTTTACTTGTGCATCAGGATCTATATCTGTAACCAAGGTTTTAATGATGTCATATCCGTAATTAGACATAGCATCGTTTAATTCTGTTTTTACAGCGATAGCAATATCATCTTTCTTTACAAAAACATCATCTAATTTCATTTTTGGAACTTCTGCTCTAACCACATCAAACACATAAGAAGTAATTTGATCGTGCGGATAATCTAATTTATAAAAAGCATCATATACTTTTTCTTTGATGACCATAAACTGAACAGAAACTTTTAGTTTCACAAAAACGTCATCTAATGTTTTTGTTTCTATAATTACATCTAATTGTTGAATTTTTAAACTCAATCTTCCTGCAATTCTATCAAAAACAGGAATTTTTAATTGTAAACCAGAATGACGAATACTTTGATATTTTCCAAAACGCTCAATTATAGCAGCGGTTTGTTGTTTAACAGTAAAAAATGAGGCAAATAATATTAAAAGACCTAAAACGATAAGTATTATAAGAGTTGGATTCATGGGTGTAGTTTTAATTTTTATTAAAGATACAATGTTTCTGTTTCAAAATCAAAAAATTGTATTTATATGTAGTTAATACTACAAAATGGTACATTTTTTTCTAAAAAGTATATTGAATTCCGTTTTCTAATTTATATTGTGAATTTGGGATGCTAAGAACAGGAAATTTATCGAATTGATATGAAAAAGAGGTCGTTAGCGCTAATTTTTTAAAAATAATAAAAGAAAAAGATGTTTCGCTTGATATTCGGTAATCTGAAATATAATTTAATTTTGGCTGATAGTAGGTTGTGCTAGAAAGAAAAATATTTTCTTTAAGCGTCATATTAAAAGAAAAATAAACATCACCACGCATTGTTTTTTCAATTATATCTTCAGTATTTCCTATAGAGTTTTCATATTCGTACATCATAAGAGTTCCTAAAAAAAAATTATTTTTTTTGGAATGAAAAAGATGAAAACGAGTACCTAAACCAACAAGATATCTAAAGTTTATAAAAGAAATTTTATCTTTTTGAAACTGAGTAAACCCTTCAAGTGTTAAACGTGGTTTTAATTGATAATTATATCTTAAATGTTGCACTCTTTTATCGGTAAACCGTTCTTTATTTACTTCTGAAAAAGCAATATTATTTACAAAGAAAAAAAGGTTTTTTCCAGAGGTATATTGTAATGTAATTTCATTTGTTAAATTAAAAAGGGTATTCACGTTTTTTGTTAAATCAATATCAAGCTTAACAGTTCCCATAAAATGGGAAGAATCTGTTGGCTTTCTTAAACTTTCAATATTTATAACCTGACAAAAACTGATAGTGCTTGTAAATAGTAATATAAAAAATAATTGTTTTTTACTCATTACTTATTTACTCTTTAATTTCTTCGATTGCTTTTTCAATTCTTTTAATAGTTTCTACTTTGCCAATCATTTCAATAATATCAAACAAATGTGGTCCTTTTAAAACACCAACTAAACTTAAACGTAGCGGTTGCATTACTTTACCAAAACCAATTTCTTTAGCAGTAATCCATTCTTTAATTACGGTTTCTGTATTTGTTGATGAAAAATTTTCAATAGTAGAGATCACAGAAATTAATTCTTGCATTAATTCAGGAGTTTCTGGCTTCCAATTCTTTTTTGATGCTTTTGCATCATATTCTGTTGGAGGTTGAAAAAAGAAATCGGATAGGTTCCAAAAATCGGCAACAAAAACAGCGCGTTCTTTAATTAGTGAAACTACTTTTTTAACGTAAGACTTCTCGACATTACGAGGGTTTTTCGACGAAGTAATCACATTATTAGAAGCAGATTGCTTTGTTTCACTCGCAATGACAATTCCTTTTTCTGATAAAATAGGTAAAAACAAATCCGTTAATTCTGCATCTGTTTTAGTTTGCATGTATTGCTGATTGAACCAGTTTGTTTTTTCTGGGCTAAATTTTGCACCAGATTTACTAACTCTTTTTAAATCAAATACTTTAACCAGCTCTTCTAATGAAAAAATTTCTTGTTCAGTTCCTGGATTCCATCCTAATAAAGCTAACATATTTATAAAAGCATCAGCAAAGTAACCATCTTCTTTATATCCACGAGAAACTTCACCAGATTGTTCGTTGGTGTATGCTAAAGGAAATACTGGAAAACCTAGTTTATCTCCATCTCGTTTGCTTAATTTTCCTTTTCCAATAGGTTTTAAAATCAGCGGTAAATGTGCAAATTTTGGAGAATTCCAACCAAAAGATTTGTACAATAAAACATGCAACGGCATTGACGGCAACCATTCTTCTCCGCGAATTACATGTGATATTTCCATCAAATGATCATCTACAATATTTGCTAAATGATACGTTGGCATTCCGTCTGATTTAAACAATATTTTATCATCTAATGTATTTGTATCAATTTTAATGGTTCCACGAATTTCATCATGCATTAATAATGTTTCGTCTTGTGGTGTTTTAAAACGAATTACATACTTATCGCCAGCATTAATTCTTTTTTGAACTTCATCCGAAGAAAATGTAAGAGAATTATTTAATTTTAAACGATTGTGCCAATTATAAATAAATGTTTTTCCGTTTTCTTCATGATTTTTTCTATGAAAATCTAATTCTTCTGATGTATCAAAAGCATAATACGCCCAACCAGATTCAATTAATTGATCTGCGTATTTTTTATAGATTTCTTTACGTTCTGATTGTCTGTAAGGACCAAATTTTTCGTTCTTTCCAGAACCTTCATCAAAAGGAATGTTACACCAATCTAAAGAATCTATAATATATTGCTCTGCATTTGCTACATAACGAGTTTGATCTGTGTCTTCTATACGCAACACAAAAGTTCCGCCATATTTTTTAGCAAATAAATAATTAAATAAAGCGGTTCTTACACCACCAATATGTAAAGGTCCAGTTGGACTTGGCGCAAAACGAACGCGAACTGTAGATTCCATTTTTTCTTTTTTTCTTGTCGCAAAGATACTTTTTATTAGAAGAGAAGAGAAAAAAGATAAAAGAAAAAAGAATGATTTTTATTGAGATTTAACGGTTTTTTCTAGCAAAATCTTTTAAAAAGACTATTTTTATTGGTTAGATAATGGATTTATATAAAAACATAGAAGAAAAACTACATCAGTTTGTGCGTAAATTTTACACAAACGAACTTATAAAAGGAACAATTTTGTTTCTTTCGTTAGGTTTTTTGTACTTTTTTTTCACGCTTTTTATCGAGTATTTTTTATGGTTACAACCAGCAGCAAGAACCATTTTATTTTGGGCTTTTATTTTGGTTGAATCATATTTACTTTTTCGATTTATTTTAATGCCAATTTTTAAGTTGATTGGTTTAAAAAAAGGAATTTCATTTACCCAATCTTCAAAAATTATTGGAAATCATTTTCCGAAAGTAGGCGACAAACTAATTAATGTTTTACAATTAAAAGAAGCTACCAATCAATCGGATTTATTGTTGGCAAGTATCGAGCAAAAAGCAAAAGAACTACAGCCAATTCCGTTTGCAAAAGCAGTTAATTTTAAAACAAATACAAAATATTTAAAATACGCTGCAATTCCTGTTTTAATTTGGCTAATCATTACCATTACAGGCAATTTTAATATGTTTAATACTTCTTTTAAAAGAGTTGTTAATTATAGAACAGCATTTGTTCCGCCAGCGCCTTTTTCGTTTTATGTCGTAAATAAAAATTTAAAGGTAATTCAAGGAAAACCGTTTACTTTAGAAATTGAAACGAAAGGAAAAGTGACACCGTTAGATGTTACTATTTTTTACAACAATCAAAGTTATTTTTTACAACATCAAAACGGAATCTTTTCGTACACATTTACAGACACCAGAAATAACATTTCTTTTTATGTAGAAGCTAACGGAATTGTCTCAGAAAACTACGAACTGAATGTAATAAAAACACCTACAATTCAGCATATTTCTATTGATTTAAAGTATCCAAAATATATTGGTAAAAATAACGAAACCATTAACAATACAGGAACAATTTTAATTCCCGAAGGCACAAAAACCACGTGGAACGTTGCTACAAATCAAACAGATTCTGTCGCTTTTATTTCTTCGAAAAATAAAATGTTTTTTAACGAATCTAAAAACAATTTTTTTACTTTTTCTAAACGGATCTTAAAACCACTTAGGTATCAAATTGCAACATCAAATTCTGAATTAAAAGAGTTTGAAAAATTGTATTTTACAATTGATGTTGTAAAGGATGAGTTTCCAGAAATAGAAGTCTTATCAGAGATTGATAGTTTAAATAACACAGCTCAATTTGCTGGTAAAATTTCTGACGATTATGGAATTAAAAAACTAGAAGTTGTTTTTTATGATGAGGAAAATCCGACAGAAAAAAAGAGACAAAAAATAGCGTTTGATAAAGAACAAAATCAAACTTTCTATTATAATTTTCCGGGTAATTTAGATATTAATAAAGGCATTAATTACGAAGTTTATTTTCAGGTTTTTGATAATGATGGTGTTAACGGAAGTAAAAAAAGCGAAAGTAAAAAGTTTCGTTTTAGAAATAAAAAGGATAACGAAATTGAAGAAGAATCGGTTTTACAGCAACGCAAACAAATCAAATCGATTGAGAATACGTTGCAAAAAAAGATAGATCAAAAGAAAGATTTAGAAGAAATAAAGCAAAACTTACAGAACAATAAAAATGTAAATTGGAACGATAAAAAGAGGATAGAAAATTATATAAAACGTCAAGAACAATACAAACAAATGATGCAGCGTCAAACAGACAAACTGCAAGAAAATATTAAAGATTTACCAAAAGATTCTGAATCTATCAAACAAAAGAAAGAACAACTTAAAAAAAGAATAGAAGAACTTAAAAAACTAGAAAAAGAACAAAAACAGTTAGCCGAATTAAAAAAATTAGCCGAAAAATTAAATAAAGACGATTTGCTAAAAAAAGTAAAGCAATTAACAGAGCAAAACAAACAACAAGAACGTAGTTTAGAAAGAATATTAGAACTTACAAAACGGTTTTATGTAGAGCAAAAAACCTTGCAAATTGCTACTAAATTAGAGGAGCTTTCTAAAAAACAAAATAGTGTTGCTACATTACCAAAATTAGATTTAAATCAGCAAAAAGAAATAAAAAAAGATTTTAAAGAAATTGAAAAAGAACTTAAAACTTTAGAGAAAGACAACAAAAAATTGAAAGAACCAATGCAAATTCCTGACACAAAAGCAGCACAAAAAGAGGTTAATGATTTATTAAATAAAGCTGAAGAAAATAATCAATCAGATAAAAATAAACAACAAAAAAGTCAGAAAAAAGCGTCTCAAAAAATGCAAGAAATGAGTCAGAAAATGCAACAAGCAATGTCTGACATGGAAGGAGAAATGAAAGAGGCAAACGAGAAATCGTTACGAATCATTTTAGAAAATTTATTAAACTTTTCTTTTCAACAAGAAAATTTGATGAATACGTTTTCAAAATTGAGTGTTTCTCATCCAGGTTTTGGAAAAGAGCTAAAAAGTCAGAACACGTTAAAAACGTATTTTGAACATATAGATGATAGTTTGTATGTATTGTCTATGCGTTTGCCAGAAATATCGCCAATTGTGCAAAAAGATCTTGTGAGTGCGCATTATAACTTAGATCAATCCTTAGATAATTTTGCAGAAAATAGATTTAATAACGGATTGTCAAATCAACAATATGTAATGACTTCGGTTAACAATTTGGCTGATTTTTTAAGTGATATTTTAGACAATATGCAACAACCAAAAATGTCTAAATCTGGTAAAGGAAAAAAAGGAGGAAAGTCATTTAGTTTACCAGACATTATTCAAAAACAAGAAGATATTGTTAAAAAAATGCAGCAAGGAAAGAAAAAAGGAGAACAGCAAAACGGACAAAAGAAAGGCAATCAAAAAGGAGAAAGTAAAGGAAATAGAAATAATGAGTTGGATGGAGAATTGTATAAAACCTATCAACAGCAATCTCAGCTTAGACAAGAATTGCAAGATGCGTTAAAAAAGAATGGATTAGGGAATAATCCAGAAGCAAAAAAAGTGCTAAAATCAATGGAAGAATTGGAAAACGAAATTCTAGAAAAAGGGTTTAATAAAACAACGCTTCAAAAAATGCAGCAGCTTAAATATAACCTTTTAAAATTAGACAAGGCTGCGTTTAAACAAGACCAAGACACAAAAAGAAAATCGATTTCTAATCAAAAACAATACAACTCAAATAACGCTAAATTGTTGATTAAAAAACTGTTTTATAACCAAACAGAAATATTAAATAGACAATCATTACCTTTGCAAAAAAATTACAAAAAGAAAGTGAGAGCTTATTTTAGTAATTTAAAAAGCAAAAAGAAAAGTGATTGAGTTTAATTACGAAACGGATTTTAAATTAACAAATGAAACACAACTTACAAACTGGGTTGTAAGCTGTATTGAAAATAACGACTTTAAGGTTGGAGAAATTAATTATATTTTTTGTGACGACATTTATTTACATAAATTAAATATTGAGTTTTTACAGCACGATACCTACACAGATATTATAAGTTTTGACAACACTATAGGGAAAATTATTGGAGGAGATATTTTTATTTCAATAGAAAGAATACGTGAAAATGCCACCATATTTAAATCTTCTTTTGAAGCAGAACTACACAGGGTAATCATCCATGGAGTTTTACATTATATGGGTTATAAGGATAAAACAAAAGAAGATAAACACCTAATGAGAGAAAAAGAAAATAATTGTTTAACAAAACTAAACAATTGAAAATCAATTAAATAAATAAAAGTTTCACGTGAAACATGTACAATGAGTCTTTTTTCTACAACATATGATGTAATTGTGGTTGGCGGTGGTCACGCAGGAAGCGAGGCGGCAGCAGCAAGCGCAAATATGGGCGCTAATACATTACTAATAACAATGAGTTTGCAAACCATTGCGCAAATGAGTTGCAATCCTGCAATGGGCGGAATTGCAAAAGGGCAAATTGTTAGAGAAATTGATGCGCTTGGTGGATTTAGCGGAATTGTTACAGATAAAACAGCAATTCAGTTTAAAATGCTAAACAAATCTAAAGGTCCAGCAATGTGGAGTCCGAGAGCGCAATCTGATAGAATGCGTTTTTCTGAAGAATGGAGAAAGGTTTTAGAACAAACTGATAATTTAGATTTTTATCAAGATTCTGTGAATGGATTATTGTTTGATGGCGATAAAATTGTTGGTGTAAAAACAGTTTTAGGATTGGAAATAAAATCAAAAACAGTAATTATTACAGCAGGAACTTTTTTAAATGGATTAATTCATATTGGTTCAAAAACATTTGGAGGAGGAAGAGCAGGTGAAGGAGCGTCAACAGGGATTACAGAAGATTTAGTGAAAAAAGGGTTTGAATCTGGAAGAATGAAAACAGGAACGCCGCCAAGAGTTGATGCGCGTTCTTTAGATTTTTCTAAAATGATAGAACAACCTGGAGATGAAAATCCAGAAAAGTTTTCCTATTTACCATCAACAAAACCATTAACAAAACAGCGCTCATGTTATTTAACGTATACAAATCCAGAAGTGCATGAATTATTGAGAGAAGGTTTTGATAGGTCGCCAATGTTTAATGGTAGAATTCAATCTACTGGACCAAGATATTGTCCGTCTGTAGAAGATAAAATTGATCGTTTTGCTTCTAAAGAAAGACATCAAATGTTTATTGAACCAGAAGGTTGGGATACTGTTGAAATCTATGTAAACGGATTTTCTACTTCGTTGCCAGAAGATGTTCAAGATAAAGCAATTCGTGCTGTTGCAGGATTTGAAAATGTAAAATTTTTACGTTATGGTTATGCAATTGAATATGATTATTTTCCACCAACACAGCTAACACACTCTTTAGAAACAAAGTTGGTAGAAAATTTGTTTTTTGCTGGTCAAATTAACGGTACAACAGGTTATGAAGAAGCAGCTTCTCAAGGATTAATGGCAGGAATTAATGCCGCTTTAAAAATTCAGAAGAAAGAACCGTTTATTTTAAAAAGAAACGAAGCTTATATAGGTGTTTTAATAGATGATTTAATTACAAAAGGAACAGAAGAGCCTTATAGAATGTTTACTTCTAGGGCAGAATATAGAACTTTGTTAAGACAAGATAATGCCGATTTAAGATTAACACCAAGATCGTATGAATTAGGCTTGGCTTCTGAAGATCGTATGAAACGCGTGATAGAAAAAAGAGAAAAAACAGCATTACTGATTTCTTTTTTAACCAATCTAAGTGTTAAAAAAGAAGCGTTAAATAGTATTTTAGAAAAGAAAAACTTAGCATTGGTTTCTCAACCGATGAAACTTTTTAAAGTTGCTGCCAGACCACAATTAGCGTTCTCAGATTTTATTCATCTAGATAAATTAAGTAGTTTTATTTCTGAACACAATATAGACTCTGAGGTTATTGAACAAGTAGAAATATATTTAAAATATTCTGGATATATAGAAAAAGAAAAGAACAACGCAGACAAGTTAAACAGACTTGAAAACGTTACAATTCCCCAAACTTTTGATTATGCAAAAGTAAAGTCTCTTTCTTTTGAAGCTAGAGAAAAACTAACTAAAATTAAACCAATTTCTATTTCACAAGCAAGCAGAATTAGCGGAGTTTCGCCAAGTGATGTTTCTGTTTTATTAGTGTATATGGGAAGATAAAAACGTAAGTTCCATGTGGAACATTATAATTATTGCTAAATTATGAAAAAAGAAAAAGAACTTTATAAAGGGTTAAAACCTTTGATGAGCTGTGTGGATCATACTGTTTCTAAAGAATCCTATGAACTTTTGTTAAATAAAGATTTTGAGATGATGGTAACATTGCCAGTTCCGTCAGATTTAGAAAATTATTACAAAAGTGATGATTATATTTCTCACTCAAATGCTAATAAAAGAGTTTTTGATAAAATTTATCAAAAGGTAAGAAAACGTACTTTGCAACATAAATTAGCGATTATAAATTCATTTAATTTTACAGAAAAAAAAGTATTAGATATTGGATCTGGAACAGGAGACTTTTTAGCAACTTGTAAAAATGCTAATTGGAATATTTTTGGAGTTGAACCAAACGAAGACGCAAGAGCTATTTCTAGAAAAAAAGGAATAAATGTGTGTAGTGATATTTTACTTTTAAAAGAAAACAATTTTGATGTTATAACCCTTTGGCATGTTTTAGAACATGTGGTAAATTTATTAGAATATATAGAAATAATAAAAACGAAATTAAAACCAAACGGAGTTTTAATTGTTGCTGTTCCAAATTATAAAAGTTTTGATGCTAATTATTACAAAGAATCTTGGGCTGCTTTTGATGTACCTAGACACCTTTGGCATTTTTCTCAATTTTCAATTAAGAAATTATTTTCAACGATTTCTATGAAAGTAGAAAAAACAATTCCGATGAAATATGATTCGTATTATGTTTCTATGTTGAGTGAAAAATATAAACCAGGGAGAACAAACTTTATAAAAGCGTTTTATGTTGGTTTCCTTTCAAATCTTAAAGCGAAAACCACTTCTGAGTATTCTTCACTTATTTATGTGATTAAAAACACAGAAAACAGTATTTAAAAAGCATTTAATAAGTTAACATTTATTAGAGAACAATATTGTTGTTAAGATTATAAAAACGTCTTAAAATTGATAATTTAAAACGTTTTTCAATAGAAAGTATTTATTTAAAGAGGTGTTGTTAATAAATAAAGTTGATATGTGTTATTTGCTCAATAAATAAACACCAAAAATTGTTGTTACAAAATAAACAGCTAACGTCATCGCGCCAGCATAATCTTTTGCCAATCTCTGACCAATTAATAATAAGATCAAAGTTAAGGCAGATAATTCTGCTCCTAAAAGGGCATAGGTTTTAATTCCGTCAAAAGCTAATTGGTACAAACCAAAAATCATAAATACACTTGCAATGATTTCTAAGATTAAAATTGTTGCCAATAATAAAGGAACCATATTTTTTAAAGGCGAATTAGAAAAATGATCTTTAATAAAAGATAAGTTTCCTTTCCAGTCCGTAACTTTATCAAGTCCAGATTGTAAAAAAGTGACGATTAAGAATAATAGAATTAATATTTCTGCTGGATAATTTTTAAATACTTCCATAAAAGGTTTTGTTATTTTACAAAAATACTAAAAAGAAAGATGCGAGTGATAAATTATCAACTCGCATCTTATCAAATAACCAAACCAAACTTAATGTTCTAATTTTTTAATCAATTTATATAATTTATTTACCACACAAAGCATCTAATTCTTCTTGACTATTCAACACAATTATTGCACCGTCTTTAATAATTGATAAGGGAAATACATATAATGGTCTAACACCTTTTGCCAAACCCTCATGATATGCTTTTAGTTCATCTACATCAGCAAGGCTTTTTGTAGATCCATCATCTAATGTTACAGAAATAGGAAATACAAATTCAGGTCTTTTTCCTCTTTTTGGTTTTTTAACTAATGCATTAAATTCTTCTTGTGTATTTATAACAATAGTTTCACCATTTTTTACTATCGAAACAGGGAAAACAAATACTGGTTTTACACCGTCAGACAATGTATCTAAATACGCTTTAAATTCTTCTTTATTAGCAATTTCTAGTGTGCTTGTATCCTCTAATACTACAGATAAAGGAAAAACTAAATGAGGTCTTCTTCCTTTAGCGGGTTTACCCATTAATGCTTTTAATTCGTTCTCATCAGAAACTTCTATCGTTTTACCATTTATCAATAGCGATAAAGGAAAAACAAATTCTGGTTTTATACCTTCGTCTAAAGAATCTAAATATGCTCTAAGTGCTTTTTTATCAGCAAGTTCTTGCGAGCTTCCATCAATTAATTTTACTAAAACAGGAAAAACAAATGCTGGTTTTCTTCTTCCTCTAGTTCTTTTAATTAATGTTTTTAATTGTTTCATGTCATTTACCGTTATTACTTCTCCATCAATAGTAATTTCAAAAGGAAAAGTAATTTGTGGTCTGTTTGTTGTTGCAGCGTAATCTTCTAAATCAAAATCACTATTTAAAGTAGTGTTTGTTTTGGTGTTTGTTATTGCGCTAACAGGATATGTAATAATCATAGTTTCTACCATACTTAAAACTTCTTCTTTATTTAATGTAGTTAGTGTTTCAAAAATTTCAAGATCTTCAGTTGTAGAATCTTGACAAGAAACCATTGAGCTTATTATAATGGTTAATGCAATTAATTTTTTTACGAATACTTTCATGACTTTTATTTTTTAATGTTCATAAATAAAACAGGTAATTAAGAGAATACCCTACCAAAAAAACGAATTAAATAAAAAAATCTTTTATTTTTAAGGAATAATAAGGGTTTCATGTCAGAAAAAAAATCGGTTTGTGAGTTAAAAGTGTTTGAAGAATTGTATTCTGAACACTCAAAATCACTCTATAATTTTGCTTTTTATAAATCAGGAAACTCTTCCCAATCGGAAGATTTAGTGCAAGAAGCATTTATAAAAATGTGGAACAATTGTGCTAAAATTATCTTTAATAAGGCAAAATCCTTTCTTTTTACCGTAGTTAATAATATGTTTTTAAACCAAATTGCACATCAAAAAGTGGTATTAAACTATAACTTAATGGGAGGAAAAGAATCCACAAACGAAAGTCCTGAGTTTTTAATGGAAGAAAAAGAGTTTATGGATAAACTCCAAAATGCAATTGCAGATTTAAAAGAAGGGCAAAGAGAGGTATTCTTATTAAATAGAATTGATAAAAAAACCTATAAAGAGATCGCAGAAATGCTTTCTATTTCTGTAAAAGCAGTTGAAAAAAGAATGCAACTAGCATTAAAACAGTTAAGAGAAAAAGTAGGAAATATATAATTGTAGAATAAAAAGTAGGGTATTTAACAAATCAACTGTTATACTTACAAAGAAACTAAAAATGAAAAACGAACATACAGACGAAACATTTTTATCTCGTTGGTTAAATAATGATTTAACGAACGAAGAGTTAGTTTCTTTTCAGAAAACAGAAGCGTTTAAAGAGTATAAAAAAATTATTGATGCTACCCAAAAATTTAATGCGCCAAACTTTAATAAAAAAGAAGTTTTAGAAAAAATACATCAAAAAATTAGTAAGAAAAAAACAATAAAATTAATCCCAAATTGGATGTACGCAGCAGCGGCATCTGTTGTTTTATTAATTAGCACAGTTTATTATATAACCGGATCTACCCAAACATTTTCAACTTCATTTGGAGAACAATTAGCATTGGTTTTACCTGATGGTTCTGAAGTTTTATTAAATTCAAAATCTTCTTTGTCTTATAAAAAAAGTGATTGGTTTGATGGAAAAAGAACGCTAGAGTTAAACGGAGAAGGTTATTTTAAAGTCAAAAAAGGTTCAAAGTTTAGCGTTAATTCTACAAATGGAAATGTAAGCGTTTTAGGAACACAATTTAATGTAAAAACAAATCCATCTTATTTTGAAGTATTGTGTTATGAAGGTAGTGTTAAAGTTCAAAATAAAGAAGAAATAGCTATTTTAACAAAAGGTTTATCCTTTAGAAAAATAGAAAAAAATAGTTCAGAAAAAGGATCTTTTACAAACACCAAACCAAATTGGTTAGATGGAGAAAGTAGCTTTAATAATACACCATTAAAATTTGTTTTAGAAGAGTTAGAAAAACAATATCAAATAAAAATTACTACAACAGATATTGATTTAAACACAGTATTTACAGGAGCATTTACAAATAAAAACCTAAATTTAGCACTACAAACAATTAGCAGACCTTTATCTATTCAATATAAAATTAATGATAAAGTAGTAGTACTTTCCAAAAAATAAAGATGCTTAAAAAAATCTTTTTTTCTTATTATTTTCTTTTTATTATTGGCGCTGTTTTTTCACAAAATCAACCTCAAAAATTACCATTAATAGATATACTAACATTAATTGAAGAGCAACACGATGTTAAGTTTTCATACAATTCTAATCTGATAAAAAATATTCTTTGTTTTACTTTTAAACAAGAAAAAACACTAAAAGAAAAACTTGAGAATTTAAGCAACCAAACGTATCTAAATTTCAATCAAATTGATGCTAGATATATTGTTATATCAGAAAAAGAAATTACAAAAAACCATACAATATCAGGAGTTTTAATTAATCAAAAAAACAAAGAAGTTGCTGCTTTTTCATCCGTAATAATTAAAGGAACCACGCGTGGAACAACAGCTGACGAAAATGGAAAATTTATACTTCACAATGTTTCTTCAAATCAACAAATTGTTATTCAAAGTGTTGGCTTTTATTCAGTTATAATTCCAGGATATAAATTTTTAAACCAACCGAGTTTAACAATTGAATTGGTAGAAGAAAATATACATTTAGAAGAAGTATTAATAAGCGATTATATTACACAAGGAATTTTGAAAAGGAAGGATGGCGCAATAGAGGTATCTCCAAAAAAACTAGGAATTTTACCAGGCTTAATTGAACCAGACGTTTTGTTAAGTTTGCAATTATTACCAGGAATTCAAAGCTCTTCAGAAACAGCTTCGGGTTTACAGATAAGAGGAAGTTCTCCCGATCAAAACTTAGTTTTGTTTGATGGAATTAAAATGTATCAAAGCGGCCATTTCTTTGGATTGATTTCTTCATTTAATCCATACGTAACTAAGAAAATAAGTTTGTACAGAAACGGAACGAATGCAAAATTTGGCGATAGAATTGGTGGAGTTTTAGACATTAGTTCTGGTGATGATATTCCTACTTTTAAAGCAGGTTTAGGAATAAATTTAACACACGCAGATGCTTTTATAAAAACGCCTTTATTTAATGAAAAAGCGGGATTGGTTTTTTCAATAAGAAGATCTATCACAGACCTAGTAGAAACAATTACGTACAAAAATTTTTCTGAAAGCGTGTTTCAAAACACACGAATTTTGGATGGATCTTTAAATGATCCAAACAAGCTTTCTAATGTAAATAATGATTTTTATTTTCAAGATTATAATTTAAAATTTGTTGCTGAGGTTTCTAAGAAAAGCAAGTTGTCAATTAGCAATTTATTTAATAAAAACCAATTGAATTTCTCGTCAGAAAATCAAAGATTTAGAGAAAAAATAGCGGATAATATTACCTATCAGAATACAGGAACTAGAGTTCTTTGGAGTTACAAAACATCGGTTAATTTTTCACAAAACATCGATTTTCATATGTCAGAATACAAGTTTGATTATTTTGGAAATAGAGAGGAAACAAGAAATAACACAAACGATAATAGAAATAGACAATTTGAAATCATAAATCAAGTAAATGATAAAGGGCTTAATTATGATTTTTCTTACAAGTTAAATGATAACTTTCAACTTAACGGAGGGTATCAGTTTTCTAAAACGGATATTTTGTATGTATATAAAACCAATTTTACTACACAAAATAATTTATTGTTAAGTGTTGAAAACAGTTCAAATACAACCAATGCAATGTTTTCTGAAGTGAAGTACAACAACGGTACATCTTTTATAAACTTTGGAGTAAGAGCAAATAATTTTTCATCTGCTAATGAATGGTTTTTTGAGCCAAGACTTTATGCATCAACAAAAATATCTGACTCTTTTACGCTAAAAACCTCTGGCGAAATAAAAAATCAAGCGGTAAGCCAAATAATTGAATATAGAAATAGCGGAATTGGTTTAGAAAATAATATTTGGGCAGCGGCAAACAAATCAATCCCGATATTAAATAGTAAACAAATTGCAGTTGGGATTTTGTATCAAAAAAAAGGTTGGAATTTAGATGTAGATTTTTACAAGAAAAAAGTAAAAGGAATAACTTTAATGACCGATGCTATTGCAAATAACACACAAGCAAATAGAATTCCTTTTTATATTTCTGGAGAAAGTGATATTATAGGATTAGATGTTTTGCTAAAAAAGAGATTTGGTAATTATCGTTCTTGGATTAGCTATTCATACACAAAAACAAAACAACAATTTAAAGAATTAAATAACGGAAATATCTTTAACGGAATTAATAGTATTCCACATTCTTTTATATGGTCTCATACATATAAAATAAATCAAATTGAGTTTTCTTTAGGATGGAAATTACGTTCTGGAATTCCATATACAGAAGCAACAGGAACCTATAAAGATCAAAACAATAATTTAAGAATTTCTTACGGAAATGTTAGCGAAAAAAGATTCCCAAATTATCAAAAATTTGATTTTTCATCAACATATAAGTTCAATTTTTCTAAAAAGAAAGAAATTGAAGGAAAAATAGGAGTATCGCTTACAAACATTTTTAACAAAAAGAATATTTTAGACAGAACCTACGAACTTAAATTTGTAAATTCTCAAGGAAATGTTGAGGAGCAGAAATTGGTAAAAATCGATAGATTATCGTTAGGTTTTACTCCAAATTTAGTATTTAGACTTACTTTTTAAGAATTAATTACAGCTTCTTTTGTGTGTAATAAACGAGTTAGTTTTATGGATAAATCTAATAAGATAATTTTTGGATTTCCGTTTCTTTCTATATGATATATTGCCGAACTAATCTCGTTACTAATTTCTAAAACATTTCCGCTGTGTATAAAAGGAGCAAATTTTTTCAAATCAAACCCAGCGGTTTCGGTTTCTAAAAAAACAATAGAATCTGATTTGTAATTTAATAACATGGCTTGTCTAAAAAACTGCAAACAATAGTGTAAAAAGCGTTTTTGAGTTTCTCTTCCGCTTTTTGCAATTTCATCACTCCAAGAAACGAGTTTTTGCACAACAGCAGCGTTTCCTTTTGCTTTAAAAGCCGTTCTTACCCAAGTAATAAACCATTTTTCAAAAACAGAATCACCAGAATCATGTACTAATAAATGCAGTGCTTTATTGTAATTTCCTTCTACTTGATGGGCAATTTTGTGCGCAGTACTTTTAGAAACTTTTTCTTTGGTCGTTAAAGATTGTGCAATTTCTTCTTCTGATAATGCAGGAAAATGAATTGTTTGGCAACGAGATTTTATGGTGTTTATAATTTGCTCTTCATCTTCGGTACATAATATAAAAAGTGTTTTTTCTGGCGGCTCTTCAATCAGTTTTAATAACTTATTTGCTGCAGAAATGTTCATTTTTTCAGCCATCCAAATAATCATTACTTTAAAACCACCTTCGTACGGTTTTAATTGCAGCGATTTTACAATACTTTCTGCTTCGTCAACACCAATTAACCCTTGTTTATTTTCTACACCAATAAACTGTAACCAATTATATAAACTTCCATACGATTGTTCTTTTACAAACGTTCTCCAATCTTCTAAAAATAAATTACTAACGGGATGTTTTTTTACTTTATCATTTGAGGTTACTGGAAATGCAAAATGCAAATCAGGATGCGTTAATTTTTCACATTTAATTCTGCAAGATTCTTTATCTGTACTTGTTTTACAAAGTAAATATTGTGCATAGGCAATTGCCATTGGCAACGTACCAAAACCCTCTTTTCCAACAAACAATTGTGCATGCGGAATTCTACCATTTTCTGTAGTAGATTTTAAGTGATTTTTAATATGATCTTGACCAATTACATCTTTGAAAAACATACCACAAATATATAACTTTAAAGTCTCGAAAACAGTATTGCTATTTTTTGATGAGTTATTTTTTGTAACATCCTTAAATAAGTACATTTGTAAAAAATAAAATAGCAATGCCAACACTTAACGATTTTAATTTCGAAAACAAAAAAGCGCTGATAAGAGTTGATTTTAATGTGCCATTAAATGAAGAGTTTAAGGTTACTGATGCAACTAGAATTCATGCCGCAAAATCAACAATTATTAAAATCTTAGAAGACGGCGGATCAGCAATATTAATGTCGCATTTAGGAAGACCAAAAGGAAAAGAAGATCAATTTTCTTTGCGTCATATTGTAAAAAATGTTTCAAAAATATTAGGCGTACACGTTAAGTTTGTTGATGATTGTGTTGGAGATAAAGTTGAAAAAGAAGTTTTAAAATTAAAACCAGGAGAAGTTTTATTATTAGAAAATTTACGTTTTTATAAAGAAGAAGAATCGGGTGATAAAAAGTTTGCAGAACAACTTTCTAAATTAGGAGATATTTATGTAAACGATGCTTTTGGTACAGCGCACAGAGCACATGCATCAACAGCTGTAATTGCTCAATTTTTTCCAAAAAAGAAATGTTTTGGAAACTTGTTAGCAAGAGAAATAGAAAGCATCAATAAAGTTTTAAAAGACAGTAAAAAACCAGTTATAGCAATTTTAGGCGGGGCAAAAGTGTCTTCAAAAATTGGCGTTATAGAAAATATTTTAGATAAAGTTGACCATATAATTATTGGTGGCGGAATGACTTTTACTTTTGTAAAAGCACTTGGCGGTAAAATAGGAAACTCTTTAGTAGAAGATGATAAACAAGAACTAGCTTTAGCTATTTTAGAACAAGCAAAAAGTAAAAATGTTCAAATTCATTTACCTGTTGATGCAATAATTGCGGATCAGTTTTCTAATGATGCAAATACACAAGTAGTTGATACTTTTAAAATACCAGATGGTTGGATGGGATTAGATGCTGGACCAAAAACCTCAGAAAAATTTGCTGAAGTTATTGGAAAATCAAAAACCATATTATGGAATGGCCCGTTAGGTGTTTTTGAAATGGAAAAATTTGCTAAAGGAACTATTGAATTAGGAAATGCGATTGCAGAAGCAACTAAAAACGGAGCGTTTTCTTTAGTTGGTGGTGGCGATTCTGTTGCCGCAGTTAAACAATTTGGTTTTGAAGATAAAGTAAGTTATGTTTCAACTGGCGGAGGCGCAATGTTAGAAATGTTAGAAGGAAAAACATTACCAGGAATTGAAGCAATTCTTAACTAATCAACAACCTTAAAAGAAGAAATGAAATATACAACACTACCAAATTCAGAGATAAAAGTTTCTAAAATTTGTTTAGGAACTATGACTTGGGGTCAACAAAACACAGAACAAGAAGGTCACGAACAAATGGATTATGCTTTAGAAAAAGGAATTAATTTCTTTGATGTGGCAGAATTATATCCAATTCCGGCAAGAGCAGAAACGTACGGATCCACTGAAAAAATTATTGGTTCTTGGTTTCAAAAAACAGGCAATAGAGACAAAGTTGTGTTGGCATCAAAAATTGCTGGTTGGGGAGCTTATACTTCTCATATTAGAAAAGATGGTTTTAGTAAAAGAGGAATCAAAGAAGCGGTAGAAAATAGTTTAAAAAGATTGCAAACAGATTATATTGATTTGTATCAATTGCATTGGCCAGAAAGAGCCGCAAACTGTTTTGGCGTTAGAGATTATCCTTATAAAAATCATACTGAGCGATACGAAAATCATTTAGAAATTTTAGAAACATTACAAGATCTTATCAAAGAAGGAAAAATTCTTAAAATCGGATTATCAAACGAAACTCCTTGGGGAACAATGCAGTATTTGCAAACAGCAAAAGATCATAATTTACCAAAAATGTCAACAATTCAGAATTCATACTCTTTATTACATAGAGCTTATGAATACGGAATGTCTGAAGTTTCTCTTAGAGAGAATATTGGGTTGTTAGTGTATTCTCCACTTGCTTTTGGAGTGCTTTCGGGCAAATATATTGGAGGAAAAAAACCATCAGACGCTCGTGTAACATTGTTTCCCAATTACAATAGATATTCTTCTCCGCAATCAGAAAAAGCGGTGTTAGAATATCAAAAAATTGCTAATAAAAACGGATTGTCTTTGGTAGAAATGTCGTTGGCCTTTGTAAATCAATTGCCTTTTGTTACCAGTAATATTATTGGAGCTTCAAAAATGAGTCAGTTAAAAGAAAATATTAATAGCATTAATATTGATTTGTCAGAAGAAATAATTAATGAAATAAACGAGATTCATAAAATAATGCCAAACCCGGCGCCTTAATAACAAAAGCGATAGTAATTTTTTAGTAACCTATTTTAGTACGAACTCTTTTTAAAACTTTAGAAGCAATTTTTCGAGCTTTTTCTGCACCAATCGCGAGCGCTTCATCTAGTTCGTTTAAGTTATTCATATAATGATTGTACCTTTCTCTTTCTATAGAGAATTTTTCTAAAATCAATTCATACAAAGCTTGTTTTGCATGACCGTAACCATAATTTCCTCCTAAATAATTTGCTTGCATATTCGCAATTTCTTCTTCAGAAGCCAGTAATTTATATAAAGCAAAAACCGCATCAGTTTCAGGATTTTTAGGTTCTTCAAGAGGTGTACTATCCGTTTGAATAGACATGATTTGTTTGCGTAATTTTTTATCCGTTAAAAAAATATTGATAAAATTATTTCGCGATTTACTCATTTTTTGTCCATCTGTTCCAGGAATTAGTTTTGTGTCTTCACTAATTTTAGCTTCAGGTAACACTAAGGTTTCACCAACAATATTGTTAAATCTGCTTGCAACATCTCTTGTCATTTCTATATGTTGCAACTGGTCTTTACCAACAGGAACAATTTCAGCATCATACAATAAAATATCAGCTGCCATTAACATTGGATAGGTAAATAAACCTGCATTTACATCTTCTAATCGATCAGATTTATCTTTAAAACTGTGTGCTAACGTTAAACGTTGAAAAGGAAAAAAACAACTTAAATACCAAGATAATTCTGTTACTTCTGGCACATCGCTTTGTCTGTAAAAAACAGTAGAATTTACATCTAAACCACAAGCAAGCCAAGTAGCCGCAACACTGTATGTATTTTCTTTTAAGTTTTTTGCATCTTTTATTTGTGTTAAAGAATGCATGTCTGCAATAAACAAAAAGGTTTCTTCTTTGGCTTCTTTAGCCATTTGTATTGCAGGTAAAATAGCACCTAATAAATTTCCTAAATGTGGTGTTCCTGTACTTTGTACGCCAGTTAAAACTCTTGACATTAATTTGTGTTTAAATAGTTTTTAAATCTATAGCAAAAATACAGTTTTAATAAAGAAAACCCAATAAGAATATTAATTACTACATTTGGCGATTATGGAATTCTTTAAAAATAGTTTACGTGCTCTTTGGCGTGTTTGGTTTTACGTTTTTTTTGGCTTGTCTTTAGTTATAATGATGCCATTTTTATTTGTTTTAACGTTTAATGAAAATCAGTATCCTTTTTTATATAAAATTATTAGAGCTTTTTCTAAAACGTTAATTTTTGTAATGGGTTTTCGATTAAAAAAGCAAATAGAAGAACCATTAGACGCAACTCAGAGTTATATGTTTTGCCCAAACCACACCTCAATGTTAGATCCGTTTATTTTGGTAAGCATGGTTAAAAAACCGATTGTTTTTGTAGGAAAAGCTGAGCTTAAAAAAATTCCTATTTTTGGTTTTTTTTATAAACGTATTTGTATTCTAGTTGATAGAAGTTGCCAAAATAGTAGAAAAGAAGTTTATTTTTGTGCAAAAAGAAGGTTAAAAAACGGAACAAGTGTTGCAATTTTCCCTGAAGGTTTGGTGCCAACTGAAGATGTTATTTTAAGTCCGTTTAAAAACGGCGCATTTAGTTTAGCAATTGAACATCAAATTCCGATTGTGCCCGCAACATATTACGATTGTAAGCGTTACTTTTCTTGGACATATTTTAAAGGAAGACCAGGAACCATAAGAATTAAACAGCACAAACCGATATATACAAAAGGGTTAGATAAAAAAAGTCTAAAAGAGATTAAACAACAAACGTTTACTATTTTGTTTAATGAATTATCTAATGATGCGGAATATATGAAAGACACAAATAGATTAATTAATGACTAAGTTAAATCATAAATACAGTAAAAAAGAAGAAAAAATTAATATTGCTACGCATGCGTTTGGATTGGTTTTAAGCGTATTTGCATTTCCTTTTTTAGCTTTAAAATCAATGTACTTTGATGGTTTTTGGAAACCAATAAGTTTACTAATTTTTGGACTAAGTTTAATTATTTTATATGCAGCATCTACATTTTATCATTCAGCTACAAGATCAAAATTAAGAAGACGATTAAACATCTTTGATCACGCAGCAATTTATGTATTAATAGCAGGAACTTATACGCCTTTTACAATGATTACGTTAGAAGGAAAAACAGGTTGGCTTATCTTTTCTTTTACTTGGTTATTTGCATTAACAGGAATTATATTAAAACTATTTTTCACAGGAAGGTTTGATAAATTATCAACTATTATGTATTTGCTAATGGGTTGGCAAATAGTTTTTGTGATTTCTCCTTTGATAAATAATTTATCAGAACAAGGATTATTTTGGTTGTTTGCTGGTGGTCTTTTTTACACCATTGGAGCAATCTTATATTCTATAAAAAGGATTCCATATAATCATGCAATCTTCCATTTTTTTGTTTTAGCCGGGAGTTTATCTCATTTTACATCCATTTACTTTTATATTTAATTCATTTTTTAGGATTTTTTTTAATAAAAAAAACAGAAAAAACTAAAAAAAAGCACAAGGAATTTAAAAAAAGCACAATATTTTTAAAATAATCGTAAATATTTGTTATTCAGTAAAAAACAATTTATATTTGTGGTCTTAAATGACAAAACAATATTTTTATTGTTGTTGCGTTTAAGGTAAATAAATCTTATTTAGGGGGTAGGTTTATTAAATTTCCTCGAGCTTTTTGTTCGAGGTTTTTTTATGCCCAAAAACAAAAAGGAGATTTACTTAAAGAAGAATTATAATACTTTATTTGTCCGGTAACTTCTTTTCCGAGCCAATCAGGTTTTAAAAAAGTTTCATTTTCTGTTGTTAATTCTATTTCGGCAATTATCAATCCAGAATTAGCACCAAAAAATTCATCAACCTCAAAAACATAATTTTCCGATTTAATATAATAGCGTTGTTTTTCTATCATTGTTTTCTCTGTTAAAAGCATTAATTTTTCTGCCTCTAAAACCGAAATTTCTTTTTCCCATTCTAAACGAATTGTACCTGCTCTATTTGATTTTCCTTTAACGGTTATAAATGCGGAATCTTCTATAATTCTAATACGCACAGTTCTTTCTTTGTCTGAATTTAAAAAACCTTGTTTGATATACTTTTTTTTAAAGGCTAATTGTTTAAAAGAATTGTTTTTTACTAAAAATTTTCTCTCTATTTCTAGATTCATATATAAGGTGCTTTTATTTGTACTAATGTATTACTTTTTATCGTTATTGTTACAATAATTAGATATCTTTGAAAGATAAAAAACACTTCTAACTATGAAGAAAAACTTTTTGTTTTTTTTAGTTTTAATCCCTTTTTTTAGTTTTTCTCAAACAGACTTTAGCAATCGTTGGGAGGATTTCTTTTCTTATAACAATGTGAAAGATTTTATTATTATAGATCAAAACATATATGCAATAACAGATAATGCTGTTTTTATTTATAACACAATCTCTAAAGAAACTCGAAAACTATCTTCTATAAATGGTCTTTCTGGCGAAACAGTTTCGGTAATTCATTTTAACAGATTAAATAACAGATTAGTTATAGGATATGAAACAGGTTTGATTGAAGTTTTAAATGAAGACGGTACTATTAAAATTTCTAAAGACATTGTTAACTTTAATCAATCAGGAGAAAAACAAATTAATCATATTTCTGAACTCAATAACAAATTATATTTTTCTACACCTTTTGCTGTTGTAGTTTATGATATTGATAAATTAGAATTTGGAGATACTTATTTTATTGGAGCAAATTCTACTTCTGTAAAAATTAACCAAACATTAATTAGAAACAATCAAATTTATGCAGCATCAGAAAACGGAATTTACGTTGCCAACTTATCAAACCCTAATTTGATAGATTTTAATAATTGGCAACTTTTATTCGCAGGAAATTTTACAAATATTGTTCGATTTAATACCTTAATTTATGCTTCTATTGGTACCGACTTAGTTCAGATTAATGGATCAAAATTAACTGTAGAAAAAACATTTACAAACCCCATTAAAAAACTTAAAAGTAACGGGAAAAATTTAATTGTTACCTCAAAACAAGAAGCAATAGTTTTAAATATAAATATGATTGAAGTTTATAAAAGCACACCAACCGTTGCTTATGATTTTACTCTTAATAACGCTTCATCACTTGGTAATAACTTATTGTTAGCAACCAGCGAATATGGTATTTTACAAATTCCGCTTTCAGGAAGTCAAACTTTTGCAGAAATTCATCCTAAAGGACCACTTTCTAATAGTGTTTTTTCTATGGATGCTTTGAATAATAACATTTGGTTTGTGTATGGTGGTTATAATTCTGCGTATGTTCCTATCGGAAACTTAAAAGGATTTAGTCATTATAACGGATCAGAATGGAAAAATACCGTATTTACAAATGCTTTCCCTGTTTACGATTTGGTAAATGTAACTATAGATCCAAATCATGATAATCGCGCTTTTTTAAGCTCTTATTCTGATACAAATTCAGGAAATATTTTATCTGGTGGAGGATTGTTTGAGGTTGTAGACGACAAAATAATTAATTTTTACAATTCAAAAAACAGCCCACTTGAAGATCTTTTTCCGAATGATGTAAACAGAATTACCACAAGAATTAGCGGAACAATTTTCGATAATCAAGGAAACCTTTGGGTTACAGACGCAAAAGCAACAAACAAATTAAAAAAGTTTTCATCAAGCGGAACTTGGCAAGTATTTGATTTAAGAACGTTACAAACAAATGAGGCAGAGGAAGTAAACACAATTAAAGTAGATAAGTTAAATAGTTTATGGATTGGAACAAGAAGAAATGGCGCTTATATTTTTAACGAAACTGGAGATAGAAAAAGAGCCTTAACAACAGAGCCAACAAAAGGAAGTTTGCCACACGCAAATGTTAGAACGATCGCAATAGATAAAAATAATAAAATTTGGCTAGGAACACAATCTGGATTAGCGGTGTTTTATAATGCGAATGGTATTTTTGAAGCTTCTGTTTACGATTCAGAACCAATCATTATTTTAGATGACGGAATTCCAAAAAAACTATTAGGAAATCAAACAGTTAATTCAATTGCAGTTGACGGTGCGGATAATAAATGGTTTGGAACCGACAACGGCGGTGTTTTATATACAAATCCTAGCGGGCAAAAAACATTAGCTAGTTTTAATAAAGACAACTCTCCTTTGCCATCAAATAAAATATTAAATATTAGTGTAGATGTTACAAATGGAAAAGTATATTTTGCTACCGATAAAGGGGTTGTTGCTTATAATAGCAATGTTGCAAGTTTTGGAGAAACGTTAGAGGAAGTTTATGCATATCCAAATCCTGCGTTAAAAAAGCATCAAATAATTACTATTGATGGAAAAAACGGAAATCATTTACCAAAAGGAACAAATGTTAAAATTTTAGATGTTGCAGGTAATTTGGTGTATGAAACGAATGTGGTTGAAGGACAAGAAATTCAAGGAGGAAAAGTTGTTTGGAACAAAACAAATTTGGCAGGTAAAAAAGTGGCTTCTGGTATTTATATTGTGTTGCTAACAAATGATGATGCTTCAGAAACAACTTCTACTAAAATTGCAATCATAAATTAATGGCTTTAATTAAAACAAAAGCAATTGTATTAAGTTCGTTAAAATACGGAGACACCAGTTTAATTGTTCGCTGTTTTACCTTAGAAGACGGATTAAGATCATATTTATTAAAAGGTGTTTTAAGCGCAAAAAAGAGAAAAGTAAAAGCTGCATATTTTCAGCCGTTAACACAACTAAACATTGAAGCAAATCACAACAGCAAAGGAAACTTAAATAGCATTAGGGAAGTTCATATTATACATCCGTATAAGCATATCTATACCAATATTTTTAAGCAAACAATTGTGTTGTTTTTATCAGAAATATTAAGCAGTACAATTCAAGAAGAAGAATCTAATAAATCGCTTTTTTCTTTTTTAGAAACATCTTTTATTTGGTTAGACACCAATGATAAAACATCAAATTTTCATTTGCTTTTTTTATTAAATCTAACTAAATTTTTAGGGTTTTACCCAAACATAACCAATAGTGATTTTACATATTTTAATTTAATGAATGGAGATTTTACAGAAACTACAATAGAAAAAGAAGTTGTTTTTGGTAAAAATTTAATTCAATTTAAAAAGCTCTTAGGCACAAATTTTGATAGTATAGAATCAATCAAATTTAACCAACAAGAAAGACAGGAAGTATTACAAATAATAATCCGTTATTTTGAATTACATTTGGACGGATTTAGACGACCAAAGTCTTTAAAAGTATTAGAAACCATATTTAATTGATGAAGAGAATTGTTACCGTATTAATTGTATTATATAACATTACAAGTTTTGGGCAAAAAATTAAAGTCATAGATGATGAAACAGGTTTTCCAATAAGCGAAGTTGCTATTTATAACAAAAAGCTCTCAATTTCTACAATTACAAATACAGATGGTTTCGCCGATGTTTCTATTTTTAATAAAACAGACACACTTCTAATCTCACATATTTCTTACACAACATTTAAAACTACGTTAGCAAAATTAAAGAGCAAAAAAAATATTGTTAAATTAACCAAAACAACAGCGCATTTAAACGAGATTGTTTTGTCGGTTTTTAAAAGCAAAGAAAAATCTAATAGAATTGCTGAGCAAACAATTGCCATTACTAAAGAAGATATTTTAAAAGAATCACCACAAACAACAGCAGATTTATTAGCGTCAGTTCCAGGAATTAAAGTTCAAAAATCTCAATTTGGTGGTGGAAGCCCCGTTTTAAGAGGAATGGAATCTAACAGGGTTTTGTTGGTTGTAGATGGGGTTAGAATGAACAATGCAATTTACAGAAAAGGACATTTACAAAACTCAATAACTATTTCGCCTTCATTATTAGAAAGAACAGAAATTGTGTTTGGGCCGTCTTCTGTTGTTTATGGTTCAGATGCTTTAGGAGGTGTAATTCACTATTACACAAAAACACCAAAAACAGCAGAAACACCGCAAATAAAAAGTAATTTATTTTCTAGATACGGAACTGTAAATCAGGAAATAACGACCAGTATTTCAGCAGAATTAAGTTTTAAAAAATGGGCGTCATTTACCAGTTATACGCAAAGTTCTTTTGGAGATTTAAAAATGGGAAAAAACAGAACCAATAGATTTAAAGATTGGGGATTAGTTCCTTATTTTTCTGAAAACAATGATGTTAATTATTATGCAAACCCAACTAAAAACTCAGATCCAACAATTCAAAGAAATACAGGATATGAGCAAAAAGATTTTTTACAAAAATTTTACATTCCGTTATCTGAAAAAACAAATGTAACGGTTAATTTGCAATATTCAACCTCTTCAAATATTCCAAGATTTGACAGACTAACAGAGCTAAAATCAGGATCATTAAAATTTGCTGAATGGTATTATGGACCACAAGAACGCTTTTTAGCATCATCTCAATTAGCAATTAATCCACAAAAAAAATGGCTAAATAAAGGAACCGTTACATTGTCTTATCAAAACATAAAAGAATCTAGAAATCAAAGAAAATTTAACGATTTACAAAAACTGTATAGAAACGAAGAAGTAGATGTATATACATTAAATGGAGATTTTTCTGTACCAATAACAAAAGATAAAAACAGAAATTTATCTTATGGTTTTGAAATAACATATAATGATGTAACATCAATTTCTAAAGGAAAAAAAATTGCCGTATCAAACAATAAAGTAGTTGGCTTTACAGAAAATTTTAAAGTTCAATCTCGTTTTCCTGACGGAGGAAGCAGTTATACAAGTTCTGCAATTTATACAGATTATAGGCAAGACCTTAGTTCAAAATCTACCCTAAACACAGGTATTAGATTAACAAACACAAAGTTAAACGCAAAATGGATAGATCAAACGTTTATTGTATTGCCAAAAACAGAAATTGAGCTAAAAAATACTGCTTTAACCGCAACAATTGGATATGTATATAAGCCAACAAATAATTGGCAAATTAACAGTGTGCTTTCTTCTGGATTTCGTTCACCAAACATAGATGATGTAGGTAAAATAAGAGAAAAAAATGGAAATGTAACTCTACCAAATGTAACGTTAAAACCAGAGTTTGCATACAATGCAGAAATTGGAATTATAAAGTTTTTTAATCAAAGAAAATTTAGTTTTGGGTTTAATACTTATTATACGCTTTTAGATAATTATATAACAAGAGAGGCAGACGGAAATACTATTTTATATGATGGAGAAATAGGAAATGTTGTCAAAAACATTAACAAAGGAAGAGCTTTTATTACAGGATATACAGCCAATTATTCTGGAAAAATTAATCATAATTGGAAAACCTCTGGATTTATTACCTACACTAAAGGGAAAACTTTTGACACAAAAGAACCAATGTCTTCCATTCCGCCATTGTTTGGAAGATTTGAAGTTAGTTACAGAAAAAACAAGATAGAAATGTCTGTAGATTATAGATTTAATACCAAAAAAGACATCAAAAACTATAATATTTCTGAAGGAATTGACAATCATGAACAAACGCCAATTATTAATCCTAACGCAACAAAAGAGATTGATAAATACTACGGAACCCCAAGTTGGAAAACAATAGGTTTACAGGGAAAATACGATATAAATCAAAATTTTTGGGTTCAAGGAAAAATATCCAATCTTTTAGATGAGTTTTATAAGGAATTTGCGTCTGGTGTATCTGCGCCAGGAAGAAGTTTTTCAGTTGCCGTTTACGCTACTTTTTAACCTTTAATTTTTTTCCATCACTATTAAAATTTTGCGCCAACACTTGTTCTGTTTTAATTACAGAAACAGCCAACGTTAATAGTAAAATAACCATAGGTTGCCAAGTAATTTCAGCAGCAGCTACAAAGACATAAAGAAGTGTAAAAGCAAACGTAATTGCGGCATATTTAAGCAATGTTTTGTTAAAAAAAGTATTGGCATAATGCCATATTTCTTCGTTTTTTATTGATTTGTTGGTTCTATATCCATAAATAGCGTTTATTTTTTTAGGAGGAAAAAAATAGAATACGATGCTAAAGAAAAATAACAATCCGTTTACAGAAATAACATATATATAAGGATTCATAAGTGCTATTTTTTTATGGGTCTAATTAGACCTTCTTGTGCAACAGAAGCAATTAAATTTCCTTTTCTAGTATAAATATTTCCTCTTGCAAAACCTCTTGCGCCAAATGCATTTGGAGACTCGGTTTTATACAACATCCAATCATCTAAATCAAATTCTCTAAAAAACCACATAGAATGATCTAAACTTGCCATTTGTGTATTTCCAAAATTAGCTTTACTAGCATTTGGGTATAGTGTTGAACTTAAGATATTATAATCAGAAATATAAGTAAGAATTTGTTGTTTTAGCTCAAGACTTAGGTTAGATGTTTCACCTTTTACTTTAAACCAAACATCAGAAAAAGGAGGTAAATCTTTTAAGTCTAACGGGTTTACAATAAAAGTTGGTTTAAATTCTATTGGACGTTCAATTTCTAAAAAAGATTTCATTTGTTTTGGTAAAAAATCACCAAACTGAACAAGCATATCACTCCAACTTAACAATTCTTCTGGTTGTTTTATGCTGCTTTCTAATGCTTGTTGATGTTCGTATCCATCTTCTTTTTTATGAAAAGAAGCAGAGAGTATAAATATTGTTTTATCTTTTTGCTTAGCGGTAACTCTTCTTGTAGAAAAACTACCCCCATTTCTCATATTATTTACAATATATGTTATTGGCAATTCTAAATTTCCCGCTTCTAAAAAATAAGCGTGTAAAGAGTGTAAAACGCGATGATTAGAAACGCTATTATTTGCCGCACTTAATGCTTGCGCAAGTACTTGTCCTCCAAAAACATTTGGGCTTCCAATAGTTTTACTAATACCAACATATTCGTTTTCTGATTTTTGTTCTAAGTTAAGTACCGCAATTAAATCTTCGATAGATTTCATAAAATGATTTCATGTTTTTACAAAGATAAATAGATTTAATGGGTTAGAGTTTTAGATTTAAAAGGTTTTTGATGCTTAAATGATTTGGTTTCTATATAGATAACTTTTAATTGTTTATTTATTGTTATTAGAGAACATTTTGTAATAAAAACACCATGCCCGCTATTTACAAAACCAGATAAACTTCTATTTTTAACAATAGAACATTCTTTTGATAATTAAAAAAGATACAGATTTAATTGTATTTTTATAGACCAAAAAACAGACAAATGCAAGCAGATTTTAATTTTAATTACGGACATCTTTTTGAAGAAAAATTGTTAGCCGAAATTCTTACAATCGGACAATATAAAAAAGTAGCTGAAGGAACAGAACTAATTGATATTGGAAGTTTTATAGAATTTATGCCTTTAATAATTAGTGGCGCAATAAAAATTTTAAGAGAAGATGAAAACGGAGATGAATTGGTCTTATATTTTATAGAACAAGGAGATACTTGTGCAATGACAATATCTTGTTGTCTTGAGCAAACAAAAAGTAAAATTAGAGCTGTTGCAGAAGTAGAAACCGAATTATTGATGATTCCAATTAAAAAAATTAGCTACTGGATGAATACTTACCAAACGTGGCGAAATTTTATATTGCAAAGCTACCAAGAAAGAATGCAAGAATTATTGGAAGCCATTGATACAATTGCTTTTTTAAACATGGACGAACGTTTATTAAAGTATTTAAAAGACAAGGCAATGATTAATAGAAGTGAAATAATTCAGACAACACACAAAGAAATTGCAAACGATTTACATACTTCTAGAGTAGTAGTTTCTCGCCTGTTAAAAGCGCTAGAAATAAAAGGAGAAATAAAATTAAACAGAAATAAAATTAACGTTTTAAACCTTTAAGTACTTACTTATTTTATAAAAAATTATTTAAAACAACCTCAGTAAAGTACTTGTCAGAACTCTTTTTTATAATTCAGAAAAACAGCAAAAACTTTAAAAGATGACACAAATTATATTTTAAAGTATAAATTTTTTAGAATTTTGAATAATAAAAATCAAGAATTATGTTAAAAAATATACCGTTAGTTTCTTGGACAACCGGAACCATATTAATTGGAGTTTTTGCTCTAGTTTCTATCGGTTTAGTTGCAGTAGTTTTACTATTAATGTATTCAGGTAAAAAAAAGAATAATATAGCATTTATTAGTATTTAGTAAATAAGGAGATTGTTGAAAAATATCTAAAAAAGAATATAAGACACTCAGAGATGAGTGTTTTTTAGGTAACCTATGTTACACACTTACATCATTAATCAAAGTACTTTTGTTGTATAAAAATAAAAGGATTAATGAAAAATAGCAGAAAACTTATAACAATATTCTTGTTACTGATTTCAATAACAATGAAATCACAAGAAATTATTACAATAAGCAAATCAGATGTTTTAGCTAAAATATCAGAAAATAATTTGATGCTTAAGATTTCTAAAGAGGTATTTAATACATCAAAAGCAGATTACAGACAAACAAACGCAATATTTTTACCAAACATTACAGCAAGTCATACAGGCATAATAACTACAAACCCGTTAATGGCATTTGGGTCTAAATTAAATCAAGAAATTTTAACAGCGGCAGATTTTAACCCTGTTTTATTGAATAACCCTAACCAAACACAAAGTTTTGCTACTAAAATTGAAATTCAACAACCACTAATTAATATGGATGGTATTTATCAACGTAAAGCAGCAAAAGCAAAAATGCAAGCAAGGTTTTTACAAACCGAAAGAGCATCTGACTATTTAATTTTGGAAGTTGAAAAAGCATATATGCAATTACAATTAGCGCATAAAGGAGTTGCTGTTTTAAAAAAAGGATTGAAAGCTGCAAAAGCAAATAAAGAATTAGCAGTTAATAATTTTAAAAAAGGGTATTTACAAAGAGCAGATGTTTTATTGGTAGAAGTTCGTGTAACTGAAGTAAAAAACCAACTACAAACAGCAAAAAGTAATGTACAAAACGCATCAGATTATTTGTCTTTTTTAATGAATAACAACAATTATGTTGTTTATAATCCTACAGATAGTTTAACTCTAAATTCGCAGATTACAATTACCGGAAAAATATCTAATAATAGATCAGATATTAAAGCGATGTCTTTAGTGTCAGATGCTTATCAAGCAATAAACAAAGCAGAAAAAATGTCGTTTTTACCAAAATTAAATGCTTTTGGTAGTTATGAGTTGTATGATAATAAAATTTTTCAAGCTAGTGCAAGCGGATATTTGTTTGGAGCACAATTAAGTTGGGATATTTTTAAAGGATCTAAACGCTTCGGAAAAAATCAAAAAAGCAAAGCAGAATTCGAAAAATCTAAGTTAGAATACAATCAATATCTTTCTAAAAGTAATTTAGAATTGAATAAAGTAAAACGTCAATTATTAGATGCAAAAAGTAAATTATACTTAACAAATTTAGCGGTTCAACAATCTAAAGAAGCTTTAAAAATACGTAAAAATAGATTTAAAGAAGGTTTAGAAAAAACGTCAGATTTGTTAATTGCAGAAACAACATATGCACAAAAACAATTAGAATATTATCAAACTATTTTCGAATATAATTATACTCAAAAATATTTAGAATTTTTAACTAAAGAATGAAAATAGTTGGCAGTTTTAAGTCACAGTTTTCAGTAAAATAAATCAATAAAAAAGTTGTTTGGTCGAGCGCAGTCGAGACCTAAATTATAAACAAATCATAAAATGAAAAAAAAATATACAATCCTAACTCTTTTTGTAGCGCTATTATTAATAAGTTGTGGTAAAGAAGAAAAGAAAGTTGCAGAAGATAATTTGCCAGCAATTAAGGTAAAAGTTCAAAAAGTTAAATTGAATAATAACACTCAGTTTTTATCTGTAAGCGGAAAAATACAAGCAGCAAATAGCGCAGATGTAAGTACAAGAATAATGGGTTATGTTGATAACGTACATGTAAATGTTGGCGATAAAGTTAAAAAAGGACAATTGTTAGTTTCTATAAACAATACTGATTTACAAGCAAAAAAAGCGCAAGTAAACGCAAGCATTACACAAGCTAAAGTTGCATTTAATAATGCAGAAAAAAACTACAACCGTTTTAAAAGTTTATATAAAAGCAGCAGTATTACCCAAAAAGAAATGGATGATATGACTGCAAACTATCAAATAGCAAAAGCAGGTTTAGAAGCAGCAAATCAAATGAAAAACGAAATTGATGCACAATTTACATATTCAAATATCACAGCTCCTTTTAGTGGTGTAATTACAAGAAAAAATATAGAACCTGGTGATTTAGCAAACCCAGGAATGTCGTTAATTAGTTTAGAAAACCCAAGAGATTTTGAAGTGATTTCTATGGTTCCAGAAACGGAGATTTCAGAAATAAAAAAAGGAACTAAAGTAGTCGTTTTAATAAAATCTATTGATAAAAAAATGATAGGCAAAGTTGGTGAAATTAGTACTTCTGCTAAAAATACTGGAGGGCAATATTTGGTAAAAATCAATTTAGAAAAAACCAATACAGCAATTTTATCTGGAATGTTTGCTGCGGTTCAGTTTCCAATTAAAAGAAAAGTAAAATCTGAAATTGTTTTAATTCCAAAAGAAGCAATTATAACAAACGGTCAATTATCTGGTGTTTACACACTAAGCGAAAGCAATACAGCTTTATTGCGTTGGTTGCGTTTAGGGAAAACCTATGGGAATAAAGTAGAGGTTTTATCTGGACTAAATTCAGGAGAATCGTATATCATTTCTTCGGAAGGGAAACTGTATAATGGAGTTAAAATTACAATTCAATAACTAATTAGTTGCGTTAAGGATAGTAGTGGAAATCCTTTTTTTGTCAGTTCGAGTGAATTTGCTTTTGCAAATTTGTATCGAGAACACATAAAAAGATTGAAACGAATAGCCTGTTAAAACGCCCAAAAAATAAAAAAAATGAAAGAAGGTTTAGCAGGAAAAATAGCAAAAGTCTTTATTAGCTCTAAGCTTACTGTACTTTTAATGATCGTTTTTATGGTTATTGGTGTGTATAGTTCGTTTTTAATTCCGCGAGAAGAAGAACCACAAATAGATGTGCCAATAGCAGATATTTTTGTGGGTTATCCTGGAGCAAGCCCTACAGAAATAGAATCTAAAGTAGTAAAACCTTTAGAGAAATTAATTTCGAATATTAAAGGCGTAGAATATGTGTATTCTACCTCAATGAATGAAAAAGCAATGGTAATTGTTCAGTTTTATGTGGGCGAAGATATTGAGCGTTCTTATGTAAAATTATACAATGAAATTAATAAACATATGGATCAAATGCCAAAAGGCGTTACGTTTCCATTAGTAAAAACACGCGCTATTGATGATGTGCCAATGTTGGGATTAACATTGTGGAGTGAAAACTACAACGATTACCAATTAAGTCAAATAGCGCAAGAATTAGAAAGCGAAATTAAGAAAGTAAAAGATGTTTCTATCACACATAAAATAGGAGGAAGAAATAGACAATTACGTGTGGTTTTAGATAAGAATAAATTAGCCGCAAGCGGATTAGATTTCTTGTCTGTTTCTGAAATGATAAAAGCCAACAATACGCAATTAAGTTCGGGGAGTTTTGATAAAAATGACACAGAATTTTTAGTAACAACCGGTACGTTTTTATCGTCTGTAAAAGATGTTGAGAATTTGGTGGTTGGTGTGCAAGAAAATCAACCAATTTATTTAAAACAAATTGCAACCATTATTGATGGCCCAGAAATACCACAAAATTATGTGTCTTTAGGTTTTGGAAAAGCAAGTGATAAATCTAAAACGTACAAATCTGAATATCCTGCTGTAACAATTTCTGTTGCCAAAAGAAAAGGCGCAGATGCCATGAAAATTGCGGAGGTAATTATTGATAAAGTAAATCATTTAAAAACCACTTTAATTCCTGATGATGTTCACGTAGAAATTACAAGAAATTATGGGGAAACGGCATCAAATAAAGTGTCAGAATTATTGTGGCACCTTATAGGTTCTATATTTGCCGTAACTTTAGTAGTAATGTTAGCGATGGGTTGGCGAGGAGGATTGGTGGTGTTTTTATCTGTACCAATTACATTTGCGTTAACATTATTGAGTTATTATATGTTGGATTATACCTTGAACAGAATTACGCTTTTTGCGTTGGTTTTTGTTACAGGTATTGTGGTTGATGATTCTATTATTATTGCAGAAAATATGCACCGACATTTTAAAATGAAACGCTTGCCTTTTAAACAAGCGGCTTTATATGCAATTAACGAAGTTGGAAACCCTACAATTTTAGCAACATTTACAGTAATTGCTTCTGTGTTACCGATGGCTTTTGTGTCTGGATTAATGGGACCTTATATGGCACCAATGCCAATTGGAGCTTCTATTGCGATGATATTATCATTGTTTGTTGCGTTAACAATCACACCTTATTTAGGATATATTTTCTTAAGAGAAAAAAATAAACCTGCCCGTTCCGCAGGCGGGAAAGGGGTTGTTAAAAAACAAGAAAAGCCCTTAGAAGAAACTTTTATTTATAAAGTTTACAACAAGTTTGAAAGACCTTTATTAGAAAATAAATCGAAAAGATGGATGTTTTTAGGAGGAACTTTTGTTGTTCTGATGGCAACGATGGTATTGTTTTTTACCAAATCTGTTGCTGTAAAAATGTTGCCTTTTGATAATAAAAACGAATTTCAAGTTGTCATAGATATGCCAGAAGGTACAACGCTAGAACGTACCGCTGTTGTTACACAAGAAATTGCTCAATATTTATCAACACGCCCAGAAGTAGTAAATTATCAAAACTATGTTGGTACTTCTGCGCCTATTACTTTTAACGGGCTGGTTCGTCATTATGATTTACGTGGAGGAAGTAATATGGCTGATATTCAGGTGAATTTAATTGATAAAGACGAGCGTGAAATCCAAAGTCACGGAATTGCAAAATTATTTAGACCAGAAATTCAGAAAATAGCAAAGAAATACAATGCAAATGTAAAGCTGGTGGAAGTTCCCCCAGGACCACCAGTTTTATCAACAATTGTTGCAGAAATATATGGACCCGATTATAAAACACAAATAGATATTGCAAATCAAGTTCAAAACATTCTAAAAAACACAGATGATGTAGTTGATATTGATTGGATGGTAGAAGATGATCAAACGGAATATCAATTTGAAATAAATAAAGAGAAAGCAATGTTGTACGGAGTTGCGCCACAGCAAATTGCATATACGATGAGTTTAGCATTGTCAAACAAGGCAATAACAACACTGTATGATGAAAACGCAGTAAATCAAGTTGGTTTGGTATTGAGTTTAGATGAAAAAGAAAAATCTACGATTTTAGAAATTTCTCAGCTAAGAGTAAAATCAAAACAAGAAACCATGATTCCTATTGCAGATTTAGTTGAAATTAAAGAAACTATAAGCGCAAAAAGTATTTATCGTAAAAACCAAAAACGAGTAGTGTATGTTTTGGCTGATATGGCAGGAGAATTAGAAAGTCCGGCGTATGCAATTCTAGGAATGGAAGAAAAATTGAATAAAATTAAACTTCCTGAAGGTTATAAATTAAATGAAATGTATTTAGATCAGCCAGATTTTGAAGATAATTATACCGTAAAATGGGACGGAGAGTGGCAAATTACTTTAGAAGTATTTAGAGATTTAGGAATTGCCTTTTTAGGTGCAATTATCTTGATTTATATTTTGATTGTCGGTTGGTTTCAAAACTTTAAAGCACCTATTGTGATGATGGTTGCTATACCACTTTCTTTAATCGGAATTATTTTAGGACACTGGATAATGGATGCATTTTTTACAGCAACTTCATTTATTGGAATGATTGCTTTAGCTGGAATTATGGTACGAAATTCGGTTTTACTGATAGATTTTATCAACTTAAGATTAGCAGAAGGAATACCACTTAAACAAGCAGCAATTGAAGCGGGTGCAGTAAGAACAACACCTATTTTATTAACTGCAGGAACGGTTGTAATTGGAGCATTCGTTATCTTATTTGATCCAATTTTTCAAGGATTGGCTATCTCGTTAATGGGCGGAACGATCGTTTCAACCGTGTTGACATTGTTGGTTGTGCCATTGGTATATTATATGATAGAAAAGAAGAATTATAAATAATTTGTCAAGTTGAACGTAGTAAAAGCCGCTTGAAGTTATTTAATTTTAAATTGTTCTCGACTACGCTAGAACAGACATTAAAAAAAGGAACGAAATTAGTAAAAGTAACAATAGTAGAAAATTAATATAAACTTAAAAATTATAAAAATGTTAAATACATATTTTAGAGCAATTGTTGGAGTAATGATTTTGTTAAGTGTTTTGCTAACTACCTATGTACATCAAAATTGGATTTGGTTTACTGTTTTTATTGGAGCCAATATGCTTCAATCTGCATTTACAAAATGGTGTTTAATGGAAAAAATACTGATAAAATTAGGTGTTAAAAAAGATAGTGAAAGCTGTAGTATTAGTTAAATAATTATGTTTAAAAAAAGTAGAAGAAAGCCGCCCAAAAGCGGCTTTTTTGGTTAATAAATAATTTCGTTTTAACGAATATTTAACTAAGCACTAAAAGTTGCAGGAGCAACTAACAGTATTTTTGTGAAAAGAAATCTAAAGAAACCAAAATTGATTTAGATTAACTTTACAGACTTTATAACGAATTAGCATGAGAAAAATTATTCTTTCAGTACTGGGTTTATTATTAATTGTTTCGGCAATTATGTTGGCAAAATATATGGTTGATACTAAGCAAAAACCAAAACCAAAATATAGCAAAACAATTAAAACTGTTTTTATAGAAAAAGTAAGAAATAAAGAAATTCCTATTGTAATTAAAGCAAGTGGTAATTTAGTTGCTAAACATAAAATAGAATTATTTTCTGAAGTTCAAGGTGTTTTACATACAACACAAAAAGAATTTAAAGCAGGTGTTAGTTTTTTAGAAAATGAAATACTATTAAACATTAATAGTGATGAGTTTTATGCAAGTTTACAATCTCAAAAAAGCAATTTAATTAATAGTATAACTGCAATTATGCCAGACATTCGATTAGATTTTCCAAGAGAATTTAACAAATGGCAATCTTATTTAAACAAGTTTGATATAAATAAAACAACACCAGAAATTCCTGTTTTTTCTTCTGATAAAGAAAAATATTTTGTTTCTGGTAAGGGAATAACGACCAACTATTTTAATGTAAAAAACTTAGAAGTAAAGTTAAAAAAATACAGTATTAAAGCACCGTATAACGGAATATTAACCGAAACTTTTGTTACAGACGGAACATTGGTAAGAGCAGGACAAAAATTGGGAGAGTTTATAGATCCATCAATATTTGAAATGGAAGTTTCTATAAATGCTGCTTTTGCTGATTTACTTAAAATAGGCAATAATGTTTCCCTTACAAACCTAGAAAGAACAAAAACATATAATGGAAAAGTTATTCGTGTAAACGGAAAAGTAGATTTAGCCTCTCAAACCATTAAAGTTTTTATAGAAGTTGCTCATAAAGACTTAAAAGACGGCATGTATTTAGAAGCAAATGTTGTGGCAAAATCAGAAAAAAACGCATTCGAAATTTCTAGGAAATTATTGATAAATAACAACAGCGTTTACACTGTAAAAGACACTATTTTAAAACTCTTAAAGGTAGATCCCGTATATTATAATGCAGAAACTGTAATTATAAAAGGTTTACAAAATAACACTTCGGTTTTAACACAATCTGTTCCTGGAGCATTTGACGGTATGGTTGTTAAAATTCAAAAAAAGAGTTAAAAGATGAAAAAAATAATCACATATTTCATCAAATATCCAGTAGCAGTAAATGTATTTATTATTGCGTTTGTAGCTTTTGGTATTATTGGTGTTTTAGGAATGAAATCTTCTTTTTTCCCTTTAGTAGATTCACAATTAATAAGCATTAATCTTACATATCCAGGAGCTTCGCCAGAAGAAATTGAAGAAGGAGTTGTCTTAAAAATTGAAGATAATTTAAAAGGAATTGTAGGTGTAGAAAGAGTAACATCTGTGTCTAGAGAAAACTCTGCTTCAGTAAATGTAGAGGTTGTTAAAGGTAAAAATATCGATATTGTTTTATCGGATGTAAAAAACGCAGTAGATAGAGTTCCGTCTTTTCCTTCTGGTATGGAGCCGCCAGTAATTGCAAAAGTAGAAAGCATAAGACCAACCATAAGCTTTACAATTAGCGGAGAAGGATTGTCTTTAAAATCATTAAAAGATTATGCAAGAACCATAGAAAACGATTTAAGAAGTTTAGACGGAATTTCACAAGTTTCATTATCTGGGTTCCCAGACGAAGAAATAGAAATTTCTGTAAGAGAAAATGACTTGAGAGCTTATAAATTATCTATTACAGAAGTTACAAATGCTGTTAGAAATACAAATCTTTTAATTACCGGAGGAAACATAAAAACAGCAGAAGAAGATTATCTAATTAGAGCAAGAAATAGATCGTATTATGGTGTAGAACTGCAAAATTTAATTGTTAGAACTACAACAGCAGGTAATATTATTAGATTAAAAGACGTTGCAGAAGTAAAAGATTCTTGGTCAGAAAATCCAGATAGACTTTACTATAACGGAGATGTTGCAATTAACGTAACCGTAAGTAACACAAACAACGAAGATTTAATTTCTTCTGCAGATAAAATTAAAGAATACATCTATAAATTCAATCAACAAAACAGCAATATTACATTAAATATATCTAGCGATTCCTCAATCACATTAAACCAAAGAACTCAATTATTATTAGAAAATGGAGTGATGGGGATTCTTTTGGTGTTGTTTTTCTTGGCATTATTTTTAAATGTAAGGTTAGCGTTTTGGGTGGCTTTTGGTTTGCCAATTTCATTTTTAGGAATGTTTATTTTTGCTGCACAATTAGGAGTAACCATAAATGTATTATCGCTTTTTGGAATGATTATCGTTATTGGTATTTTGGTTGATGATGGAATTGTAATAGGAGAAAATATTTATCATCATTATTACGATAAAGGAAAATCTAAAATTCGTGCTGCAATTGACGGAACTATGGAAGTTATTCCTCCAATTGTTTCAGCAATTTTAACAACACTTATTGCTTTTTCTACGTTCTTTTTTGTTGATGGAAGAATTGGAAGCTTCTTCGGAGAAGTTTCTATAATTGTAATATTAACATTAAGTGTTTCGTTAATAGAAGCCTTAATAATACTTCCTGCACACATTGCACATTCAAAAGCACTTTCTAGAAAAAACGAAGAACAGGGAATTGTAAAAAAACAAAACAAAATTGAAAATTTTTTTAGAAACGCAAATAAAAAAGCAGACAGGTTATTGGTTTTTGTTAGAGATACTTATTTTGTGCCTTTTTTAAGGTTTTCTCTTAAATACAAAGTATTGGCGTTTGCTATTCCAATTGCGTTATTAACCTTTAGTTTTGGAGCAATTGGTGGCGGAACGGTAAAAACATCATTTTTTCCATCTATAGCAAGTGACCGAATTCAGGTTACATTAAAAATGCCCCAAGGAACGAACGATCAAATTACAGATTCTATCATTTCTGTTATTGAAGACAAAGTTTGGTTGGTAAGTGATGAGTTTACAAAAAAACAAACCGGAAACGTTAGAGTTGTAGAAAACGTTATTAAAAGAGTTGGTCCAGGAACTGCAAACGGAACCTTAACAATAAATTTGTTGCCAGGAGAATCTAGAGAATTTTCATCTCCAGAAATCACAAATGCAATTAGAGAAAAAGTAGGGAAAATTTATAGTGCAGAGAGCCTCACTTTTGGTTCTGGAGGAAACTTTGGAGGAAGTCCAGTTGCTGTTTCATTGTTAGGAAATAATATTTCTGAATTAAAAGCAGCAAAAGAATTACTAAAAGCAGAATTAGAAAAAAACGCATTATTAAAAGATATTTCTGATAATGACCCTGCAGGAATTAAAGAAGTTCGTATCAAATTAAAAGACAACGCTTACCTCCTGGGATTAAACTTACAATCTGTAATGAGTCAAGTTAGGTTTGCTTTTTTTGGCTCTCAAGCACAACGTTTTCAAAGAGGACAAGATGAAATAAAAGTTTGGATTCGTTATAATAAAAAAGACAGGTCTTCTATTAAAAATTTAGATGACATGAGGGTTGTAACGCCAACAGGCGAAAGAGTTCCTTTTTCAGAAATTGCAATGTATGAAATTGAACGTGGAGACATTACAATTAATCACTTAAGCGGTAAAAGAGAAATTCAAATCACTGCTGATATGAAAACTCCTGGAGAAAGCGCAACAGATATTTTAGAAGATATTAAAGCGCGAGTTATGCCAGAAATTACTTCTAAATATGCAACCGTAACACCTTTATATGAAGGGCAAAACAGAGAAGCTAAAAAGACAATAGATTCTGTAAAAATTATTGGACCCATAATTTTAATCTTAATTTATTTGGTTATTGCTTTTACATTTAGATCTTATAGTCAACCAATTTTATTGATTTTATTGATACCTTTTAGTATGATTGGTGTTGTTTGGGGGCATTATTTTCACAATTTCTCAATCGGTATTTTATCTTGGTTAGGAATTATTGCTTTAATCGGAATTATGGTTAATGATGGTTTGGTTCTCATTGGAAAATTTAATACGTATCTTAAAGAAGGGATGAAATATGATGAAGCATTAATTCAAGCAGGAAAATCTCGTTTTAGAGCAATTGTTTTAACTTCTTTAACAACGATTGCTGGTTTAGCGCCATTATTATTAGAAAAAAGTAGGCAAGCTCAATTCTTAAAACCAATGGCAATTTCTATTTCTTACGGAATTGCAGTAGCAACTATTTTAACATTGGTTTTATTACCATTATTATTATCTGTTTCAAATCAACTAAAAGTAGTTCTTAAATGGTTAAAAACAGGAAAAAAAGTAACTCAAGAAGAAGTAGAAAGAGCGATTATTGAATCTAAATTTGTACATGATGAAGAATAACACCATATATGCAATAATTCTAATAGCATCGCTTTCTTTTCAAGCAAAAGCTCAACGGCTTTTAACCAAAAAAGAAGCGTTAAAAATTACTTTAGAAAACAATTACGGAATTAAAATAGCAAACAATAATATAGTAATTGCAAACAACAATAAAAACGTTTTAAATTCTAAATATTTACCAACCGTTTCAGCTTCTACTGGCACAAATTTTAGAAGAGATAATCAAGAATTTACAAGACAAAATGGAGATATAACAAAAATTGATGGCGCTGTTACAAAATCGTACAATGCATCGGTAAATTTAAGCTATACTATTTTTGATGGTTTAGGGAGAAAATACAACTATAAGGTATTAAAAGAAACATTTAATTTATCAGAACTACAAGCAAAAGAAACAATAGAAAACACTTACTTACAATTATTTACGTTGTATTTTCAAATTGCTAGATTGTCAGAAAACAACAACAATTTAAGAGAAGCTTTACATATTTCGAAACAACGTTTAGAAAGAGCAAAATACAAACATCAATATGGGCAATCTACAAAGTTAGAATTGCTAAATGCTGAGGTTGATGTTAATAATGATAGCATTGCAATAATCAATTCTAAACAACAATATTTAAATGCAAAAAGAAGTTTAAATATTGTGTTGGGCCAACAAGAAGAAATTAATTACGATGTAGAAACGGAGGTTACTTTTAATCAACTATTAAATTTTGATACATTACTAAACAAAGCAAAAGCAGCAAATGTTTTGCTAAAAAAGACAGAAAAAAATCTTGCTATTAGCGAGTTTAATATTAAAATTAACAGAGCTGGTTATTTGCCTAAAATTGGATTAACAACTTCGTACGGATGGAACAAAAGCATAAACCCATCATCATCGTTTTTAGCACAGTTAAACGCTAACGGATTAAACGCAGGACTTAATCTTACTTGGAGTATTTTTGATGGAGGAAGCACTAAAACAAGAGTTGACAATTCTAAAATTGCTTTTGAAAATCAACAGATTTTATTACAACAACAAAACGAAACGTTAGAAAATGATTTAAAAAACACCTGGTCTTTATACAACAACAACTTATTTGTTTTAAAAGCACAAGAAAAAAATGTGGTTTCAAGTCAAAATAATTTTGATAGAACAAAAGAGCGCTATAATTTAGGACAAGTTACATCAATAGAGTTTAGACAAGCACAAATTAATTTATTAAATAGTAAAACGGCGTATAATAACACAAAATACGATGCTAAATTAATTGAATTAGAATTGTTACTATTAACAGGAGATTTACTAAACACAAAAATTTAAAAGCAAAAAAGAGCATCAATCTTAGTTGATGCCCTTTTTTAGGACGACTCATCCAAAAGTAAATTACCAAAAAATTTGATACTTTTATTTAAAAGCGTTTAACCCTGTAATATCTAACCCAGTAATTAATAAGTGTATATCATGTGTTCCTTCGTAGGTAATAACACTTTCTAAATTCATAGAATGACGCATAATAGAATATTCACTAGTAATTCCCATTCCGCCCAACATTTGTCTTGCTTCTCTAGCAATATTAATTGCCATATCTACATTATTACGTTTTGCCATAGAAATCTGAGCGGAAGTTGCTCTGTCTTCATTACGTAAAACACCTAAACGCCAAGTTAACAATTGCGCTTTGGTAATTTCTGTAATCATTTCTGCTAATTTTTTTTGTTGCAATTGAAACTGCCCAATTGGTTTTCCAAATTGAATACGTTCTTTAGAATAACGCAAAGCAGTATCATAACAATCCATTGCAGCACCAATTGCGCCCCAAGCAATTCCGTAACGAGCAGAATCTAGACAACCTAACGGCGCTCCTAATCCAGATTTATTTGGTAATAAATTTTCCTTCGGAATTTTTACATTGTCAAAAATCAATTCTCCAGTTGATGATGCTCTAAGCGACCATTTATTATGTGTTTCTGGAGTAGAAAAACCTTCCATTCCTCGTTCAACAATTAAACCATGAATTCTACCTGTTTCATTTTTTGCCCAAACTACAGCAACTTGTGCAAATGGCGCATTCGAAATCCACATTTTTGCACCGTTTAAAAGATAATGATCTCCCATATCTTTAAACTTGGTTTCCATTCCGCTCGGATTAGAACCGTGATTTGGCTCTGTTAATCCGAAACAACCAATCCATTCTCCAGAAGCTAATTTTGGTAAATATTTTTGACGTTGTTCTTCGTTTCCGTATTTCCAAATAGGATACATCACTAATGATGATTGTACAGAAGCTGTAGAACGAACACCAGAATCTCCACGCTCTATTTCTTGCATAATCAAACCATAAGAAATTTGATCCAATCCAGCACCGCCATATTCTTCTGGAATATAAGGGCCAAAAGCACCAATTTCTGCCAAACCATTTATAATTTGATGAGGAAATTCTGCTTTTTGAGCATAGTCTTCAATAATTGGAGAAACTTCTCTTTTTACCCATTCTCTTGCTGCGTCTCTAACTAATTTGTGCTCTTCGGTTAATAAATCATCTAATTGATAATAATCTGGAGCTTGAAATAAATCTGGTTTCATTTTATTTTTATAATTTGAAGTATCAAAAGTAAATATTACTTCTGAGATAAATATGGATTATCTTAACTTTTTAGTCGTTTAAAAATTCTGCCAATAATCTATGAAAATGATGAACGCCTTGTTCTCTTGTTGGAGAAAACCGTCCAGCTTTATAAAAGGAAGATTTTACGCCTTTTTGAACATGTTCTACAACAAATTCATCTTCTCGTTGTACTTTATCAATATCTCCGCTTGCACCTTTATTTAATTTTGTTGGATCTAAAACATAAGAGAAAAAAGACACTTTTGTTCTGTTTAAATCTAGCGGTTTTACAATGTTTACTGATAATCCCCACGGATAAAAATTAAACATCATATTTGGGAAAACCCAATAGTAATAAGCGGCTACATTTTTGCCATAATCTACATGATTTTTTGGTAAATCAAAAACTTCTGTTGCGTCTTCTGTATAGCCAATTTGTAAGTTGCAATACTCATAAATTTCTGTTTTATAACTTCCGTAATCTAAAACATCATTTAAATCTGGATGCACAAAAGGAACATGAAAACCTTCTAAATAATTATCGCAATACAATGCCCAATTTGCGTTGACTAAATATTCTTTAGAAAGTGAAGTATCTAGCGTAAAATCATCTAAAGGTAAAAAACCAACACGCTCATTCATAATATCAATTACTTGTTGAAAATCAAAAGCAGGATTTAAACCAGCAAATAAAAATTGATTCCATTTTTTTAAAGGGAATTTATGTAAATTATCGCAAGGTCTTGGAAAATTTTCTGTTTGTTCAAACTCTGGCATGTGTTCAAATTCGCCATTTAAATAGAATCTTCTTCCGTGGTAAAAACAGGTCAATTTTTTTGATTTTCCAGCATTTAAAGCAACTAAATTACCTCTATGTGTGCAGACATTTGTCAAACAATTAATTTCGTTATTTTTATTTTTTGTCAAAACTAATGGCTCAGTTAAATAACCATCTAACAACACAAAAGGATGTACAGATTGTGCAAAAGGAACTAAATTTTTATCGCCAATCCATTGCCAAGATTTTAAAAACACACGTTCTTTTAATGCTTCAAAAACCGCAGCGTCTTTATAAAAAGACGCAGGTAAAGTTTCTGCTTTTTTAATATCTGGGTGAATATTGAACTTCATAATCAGTTTGTTAATTAGTTGTATCTTCGAAAATTGCATCTAAAAATACAGAATAATTATGAGTTCTAATCAGAAAAAAATAGGATTAATTACTTCGACTTCTTTAGTGGTTGGAAACATGATTGGGGCAGGAATTTTTTTATTACCAGCAACGTTAGCGAAATACGGAAGTGTAAGTTTATTAGGTTGGCTATTTACTGCAGCAGGAGCTATGGTTTTAGCAAAGATATTTAGCAATATGAGCAGAATATTTCCTGGTTTAAGTGGCGGACCCTATGCTTATTCTAAAGCAGGGTTTGGCGATTTTATTGGTTTTTTAGTAGCTTGGGGTTATTGGATTTCAATTTGGGTAAGTAACGCTGCTTTGATTACGGCGATTATAAGTGCCTTAAGTGTTTTTTTTCCAATTTTAGAAACCAATTCTGTTTTGGCAATTTCTATTGGATTAAGTATAATTTGGTTACTAACTTGGATTAATAGTAGAGGTGTTAGTGCGTCTGGAAAATTTCAAGTGGTTACCACAATTTTAAAATTAACACCTTTAGTTTTTGTTATTTTATTAGGTGTATTTTATTTTGATAGCAATAATTTTCCATCATTTAATGTGTCAGGAACTTCTGATTTAGTTGCGCTTTCTGGCGCTGCCGCATTTACACTTTATGCTTTTTTAGGTATTGAATCAGCCTCAATACCAGCTGGAAGTGTTAAAAATCCAGAGAAAACAATACCAAGAGCAACAATGCTAGGAACTCTCATTTCTACACTTGTTTATATTTTAGGAACCGTAGTATTATTTGGAATGCTTCCGCTTGATATTCTACAAAATTCACCAGCACCTTTTGCAGATGCTGGGAAAATAATTGGTGGCGAATATGCAGGTTATTTTGTTGCTTTAGGCGCAGCTGTTTCTGCTTTAGGATGTTTGAATGGATGGATTTTAATGTCGGGGCAATTACCAATGGCTACGGCAAAAGACAATATGTTTCCGAGAGTTTTTAAGAGAGAAAATAAAAATGGCGCACCTTATTTAGGATTGATAATCGGAAGTATTTTAACCTCTGTAGTAATGCTGATGAATTATACCAAAGGATTGGTAGATCAATTTTCAGCCATCGCAGATTTGGTTGTTTTTGCCGCTTTAATTCCTTATTTATTTGTTGCAGCAGCCTATGTTATTGTACTTATAGAAAAAAAACTACACATTAATAATGCTTTAAAGACATTTACTTTAGGAACTTTGGGATTTGCGTATTCGTTATGGGCAATATATGGTTCTGGAAGTGATACTGTGTTTTTTGGATTAATTTTATTATTATTAGGAATCCCATTTTATGTAATTATGCAATGGAATAAATCAAAAAATAAATGATAAAAACACATCATTCAGAATATTTAAAACTTGAGAAAGTTTATATAAAATCTGCAAAAAACGCTTTTAAATCAGAAGAATTGTTAGAAAAGCAATGGAAAGAATTAAATTATTTATCAAAACCAGATTTACAAATTGCACTTAAAGAATATCACCAATTTGAATCTATTTTTAAAGAAAATAACGTTGAAGATTCTCATTTTTTATCAAACGAAAATGTAGCAATAGATTCTATTTATTGCAGAGATGCTTCAATTGCAACAGATTTTGGAATGATCATTTGCAATATGGGAAAAGAAGGTAGAATTAACGAACCAAAAGCGCAATTAAAAGAATATCAAAAGAAAGGAATAACTATTTTAGGGCAAATTAAATCTCCCGGAACTTTAGAAGGAGGTGATGTTGCTTGGTTGGATGAAAAAACATTGGCAGTTGGACATACATATAGAACAAATGAAGAAGGAATTCAGCAATTAAAAAATTTATTAGAACCAAAAGGAATACAAGTTATTGTTGTTGATTTACCACATTATAAAGGACAAGAAGATGTGTTTCATTTAATGTCAATTTTAAGCCCGGTTGATGCAAATCTAGCGGTTGTGTATTCTCCATTAATGCCCATAAAATTTAGAAAAGAATTGCTAAAAAGAGGTTTTGAATTGATTGAAGTTCCTGAAGAAGAATTTGATTCTATGGGATGCAATGTCTTAGCAATTGCACCAAAAAAATGTGTTATGGTTGATGGAAATCCGAAGACAAAAGAGCTTTTAGTAAAAGCAGGTTGTGAAGTTTTTACTTATCAAGGAAATGAAATAAGTGTAAAAGGCGGTGGTGGACCAACGTGTTTAACGAGACCTTTGCTAAGAATCAGCTAATTTTTTACTTAAAAAAGCAACTCTTTTGTGTAAGTTTGTAGTAATGAAGCAAACTTTAGGTAAGCAAGAGCGTTTAAAGAGTAAAACGCTCATTGGAAAATTATATAAAGAAGGAAAATCGGTAAAGAGCTTTCCTCTAAGGCTTGTGTATATACAAACAGAACACACATCAAAATATCCTGCTCAAGTTGGCGTTTCTGTTCCTAAGAGAAACTTTAAAAAAGCGGTTGATAGAAACCGAATCAAAAGATTGTTACGAGAAACGTATCGTAAGCAAAAACAAGTTGTTTACAATACGATTGATAAACCGTATGTGTATATGATTTCTTATATTGGAAAAGAAAAATGTACGTATGATGAAATCGAGTTAAAAATGAATCAACTTTTAAAGGCTTTTGTGGCACAAATAAAAACAACGAAAGATGAAAAATAACATTAAAAATAAAATAATTGTTGGTTTACTAATTGCAATTGTTGTTGTTTCGTTTTCATTTCAATCAAAATTTTTTGAAGTTGCAAAGCAGATAGAAATTTATACAACATTATTCAAAGAATTGAATATGTATTATGTGAATGAAATCAATCCGGCAGAATTTACAACTCGTGCTTTAAAAAACACGTTAAAAGAGTTAGATCCATATACTAATTACTATAATGAACAAGATGTTGAAGCTGCAAAAATAAGAAGAGAAGGAGAATACGGAGGAATTGGAGCATCTATAAATTATGGCGGTAAAAACCCTTTAATTGTTAGTGTTTATAAAGGGTATTCGGCAGACAAAGCGGGTTTAAAATCAGGGGATGTTATTACAAAAATTGACAATCAAATTTTAGTAGAATTAGAAAAAGAAGACGCTTCGAGTTTGTTACTTGGAATTCCAGAGAGTAAAATTTCTATTGAAGTTTTGCGAAACGGAAAAAATTTACAATTCGATTTAAAAAGAGAAAAAATAGAAATAAACCCTGTTCCGTTTTACAAAAAAATAGATGATGAAACTGGTTATATTGTTTTGACAAGGTTTAACGAAAAAGCAGCATCCGAAGTAAAAAAAGCATTTATAAGTTTAAAAGAACAAGGAATAACAAGTTTAATTTTAGATTTACGCTCAAACCCTGGTGGATTGCTTGGAGAAGCTGTAAACATTTCTAATCTTTTTTTACCAAAAGGAAAAGTTATTACAACAACAAAAGCAAAAGTTAAAAAATGGAGTAACACCTATTTGTCTAGAAATAATCCGTTAGACTTAGATATTCCAATTGCTGTTTTGATTAACGGAACTTCTGCATCGGCATCAGAAATTGTAACTGGTGCTTTGCAAGATTACGACAGAGCAGTTGTGATGGGAAAACGTTCTTTCGGAAAAGGATTGGTACAACGTTACAGAACATTAAGCTACGGAACACAATTAAAAGTAACTATTTCTAAATATTATACGCCAAGCGGAAGATGTATTCAAGAATTAGATTATGCAAATAGAGATTTAAAAACAGGAAAAGTTCCAAAGTTTTCAGACTCAGGCATCAATGAATTTAGAACACAAAACGGACGAAAAGTTTTTGATGGCGGAGGAATTAACCCAGACATTATTACTGAGAATGAAGTGTTAACAGAAGAAACGAAAATGTTGTTAAGATCTAGGGCGTTATTTAATTTTGCAATCAATTTTAAAAACAAAAACAAAACGATTACTTCTGCAAAAGAGTTTCGTTTTACAGACTCAAATTTTAAACAATTTCAGTCTTTTTTAAAGACTGACACAACGTTTCAAACAAAAGAAGAAACATCCTTTAAAACAGCATATAAATTATTGAACGATGCTCAAAACCAAAAAATCAGAAAAGAGTATTCTCGAATAATAAGCACATTAAAATTAGAAAAAATTAATGCTTTAGAAAGCAATAAAGAGTTTATAAAGAATGAGCTAAAAGATATTATTTTAGATCAATATTACTATCAAGAAGGTGTTTATCAAAACAAATTAGCGTCAGATAAAACAGTATTAGAAGCGGTTAAATTATTGAACAACTCAAAAAAGTATCATCAGATATTATCAGGTAAAAAGTAAGCTATATAAATTAGTATCTTTGAATTACGTAAAAAAGTAAAAAACTAGAATGAAAGAAAGAACAAGAGCGCAAGAATCTACAGGAGCAATTGAGAGATTATATATTTCTATGCGTCATTTATTAAGTAGAGGTTTTTACAAACCTATGGGAATTTCTGGAGAAGCGTTGAGAAAATCCTTATTGCAATTAAGACCAGAAATTTATGGATCAATAGCAGAAGATAAAGTAGAATTAAATGGATTAATTTATATCATTGAACGATTACCTGAAGGAATTGAAGAATGTCAATTTATAAATTTAACAGCAGATGAAGGCTATAAAAATTCTCATTTTAAGGCAATTATTCCTCCAAAAAGAAGAAGAAATTGTTATCGGATAGATAAAGATCAAATGAATATTGAGATTACCAGAGGAAGATCAGAAATCTATGATATTTTAACACATTTAACTTTTTTATTTATAGAGTCTCATAAAATTAAAGACAAAGTTTTAATAAATGAAGGTTCAGATTGTATTAGAGAATGGAAAACGCTTAAAGAAATTGTTTTGTATGATAAATCGATTACAAAAGAAGAAAGAGAGGTAACGATTGCCCATTTAGGAACTATTTTAGGAAGAACTTATGAAGAGGTTTCAAAAATTTATGCAACGTTTTCTACAGAAAAAAACCCAGACAGATTTTTTCAACTTATTTATTGGTTAGGACAACTGGCAATAAATGAAGCGTTAGAAAACAATAAACGAGTAGTAACATTTAGTTCTGTTTTAAACGAGCAAATAGGACAACATATTTATGGAGAAACTTGGGCAGATAATATTAAAAAAATCCTTCAAGAAAATAAATTGTTAGAAAGACCAATTCATATTATTAGTGCAAATATGCACAGTGTTATGAATTCAATTTATGCTAAAGGCGCAATTCCTACAGAAGCAAAAAAGAATAAAGGCTTTAAATTATTCGAGTTATTAAGTAACGAAAACAGTAAAGAATTTCAGGTAAAAGTTAAAAACTACGCATCTAAAAATGGCTTGATTTATATTAAAGACACTTCTGGAACAAACATAAACGTTCAAATAATTGATACAGAAAAAATTGATTTTGAGACAACTAATTTTACAAAAATCAATTCTAAAAATAAAAAACCAGTACTAATTGTAATGGATTATGCGTTTGGAGAACAAGCATATGAAACCATGGACGAACTGTTGAAACCCTATATTACAGAAAATGAAACTACTCATTTAAATATAGAATCTGTTTCTATTATGGGAAAAGCAGGAATTTTAGAAGGAGGAAAGGGAGATATTATGATTCCGTCTTCGCATGTTTTTGAAGGAACAGCAGATAATTATCCGTTTAAAAACGAGTTATCTAAAGAAGATTTAGAAGGATTTGGAGTAAAAGCTTTTGGCGGAGCAATGATTTCTGTTTTAGGAACATCGCTTCAAAATAAAGACATTTTAAAGTTCTTTCATGATTCTACTTGGAATGTAATTGGGCTAGAAATGGAAGGCGCACATTATCAGAAAGCAATTCAAGCTGCATCAAAAATTAGAGGAAATATATCAGAAAAGGTAAAAGTACGTTATGCATATTATGCATCAGATAATCCTTTAGAAACTGGCGCAACATTAGCCTCTGGTGGATTAGGAATGTCTGGAGTAACACCAACTTACGCAATTACACAAAAAATATTAGAACAAATATTTTAAAAAGGACAACTAACTAAACAAGCAAAAATGGCTAAAGAATCACAACCTAAAGAAGAAATAGAATTAGGATCGTTATTTATAATTATTGGAAAAGGATTCTCCAATCTATTTAATTTTATAGCAACTATTTTTAAAGGAATTTATCACCTATTAATTTTGTTGTTATTATTTGTTAAAACAAACATTATTAAGCTTGTTCTTGCAGCTGTAATTGGTGGAATTATTGGAACGTTTTTTCAATTAAAAAAAACACCAACGTTCGCTGCAGATATGCAAGTGCAGCCCAACTTTAAAAGTACAAGACAGTTGTATAATAATGTACATTATTATAACGATTTGGTAAAGCAAAAAGACACAGTTACTTTAGCAGCTACTTTTAACCTTTCAAAAAAATCTGCCGCAACACTTAAAAAGTTTCAAATTTATCCTGTAAAAAACGGAAATGATCTCTTAACGTCTTATGATGATTTAATTTTATCTGTTGACACATTAACCGCAAAGAGTTATTCGTTTGATGTCTTTAAAAAGACATTTACAGATTATGATTATAGAGTATATAATATTCATGTTGTTGCCACCAAAAATAATATTTTTTCTAAGTTAGACGAAGTCATTATTTCATCTGTAGTAAACAATAAGTTTTTTAATAAAGTAAAAAGGTTAACAAACGAAAATCTTAATAGAACAGATTCGCTTTTAAGACAAAACTTAACTCAGATAGATTCTTTAAGAAGAGTTTATATGACCGTTTTAATAGAAGAATCTAAAAAAGAAAACTCAGGGACAAGCATAGATTTAGGCGGAACAAAAACCACCACTAAAGAGTTAGAACTGTTTGAAACAAATAGGAAAATAAACAAAGATTTAAAAGCAATTAGCGAAGACAAATCTGAAAAATCTGAAGTTCTAAATGTTATTTCTAATTTTCAGCCAATTGGTTACGAAATTAAAGGAATTGATAATAACGATGGAGTTCAAATAGCACTTTTAGGTGTTATTTTAATGGTGTTATTCTTATTATTAAAACAGCTAAACACGTATTTAAACAACTACAAAAAATAGTTGATGAAAGTAATATTAATAACAGGTGGCGCAGGTTTTATTGGTGCAAATTTTATTCCTTATTTTTTAGATAAAAACCAAGATATTAAAGTTGTAAATTTAGATGCATTAACGTATGCTGGAAATTTAGAAAATTTAAAGGAGTTAAATAAAAACTCAAGATATATTTTTGAAAAAGGAAATATTTGTGATAGAAATTTTATTGAAGAAATATTTAACAAATATGTTATTTCTGGCGTTATTCATTTTGCAGCAGAATCACATGTAGATAATTCAATTAAAAACCCAGATGCGTTTATTCAAACCAATATTAACGGAACATTTAATTTGTTAGATGTTGCAAAAAATTACTGGATGGATGCACCTAATTTGTATAAAAAAGAATTCAAAAAAGCACGTTTTCATCACATTTCTACAGATGAGGTTTTCGGTACTTTAGCAGCAGCAGGTTTGTTTACAGAAGAAACTCCGTACGCACCAAATAGTCCGTACAGCGCATCAAAAGCAGCATCAGATTTTATAGTAAGAAGTTATTTTCATACGTATGGAATGAACGTAGTTACCACAAATTGTTCTAATAATTATGGACCAAAACAGCACGACGAAAAATTGATTCCGACGATTATTAGAAAAGCGATTTCTGGAGAAAATATTCCTATTTATGGCGATGGAAAAAACATAAGAGATTGGTTATTTGTTTTAGATCATTGCAAAGGAATTGAGCTGGCTTATCAAAATGGGAAAGCAGGAGAAACGTATAATATTGGAGGAAAAAATGAACGAAATAATTTATATATCGCACACAAAATTTGTAAAATTTTAGATGTAATTTCTCCAAAAGAAGGTTCTTATAAAAAACAAATTTCATTTGTAAAAGATAGGCCCGGACACGATTTTAGATATGCAATTGATGCTACAAAAATTGAAAATGAATTGGGGTGGAAAGCAGAAGAAAACTTTGAAACAGGAATACAAAAAACCATTGAATGGTATTTAAATAAATACAATAAATAATGAAAGGAATTATTTTAGCTGGCGGATCTGGAACACGGTTACACCCAATTACACTTGCAATTAGCAAACAATTAATGCCTGTTTTTGATAAACCAATGATTTATTATCCATTATCAACATTAATATCCGCAGGAATTAATGAAGTTTTAATCATTTCTACACCACAAGATTTACCACTTTTTGAAAGATTGTTAGGCGATGGAAAAAAATACGGATGCACTTTTGAATATACGGTTCAAGAAAACCCAAACGGATTAGCAGAAGCATTTATTTTAGGGGCAGATTTTATTGGTGATGATAAAGTAGCATTGATTTTAGGAGACAATATTTTTTATGGAACAGGGTTGGCAACATTACTAAAAGCCAATAACAATCCAGATGGCGGAATTGTATATGCATATCATGTTCATGATCCAGAAAGATATGGTGTTGTTGAGTTTGATGAAAACGGAAATGCAATTTCAATAGAAGAAAAACCAATAAAACCTAAATCAAATTATGCGGTTCCTGGAATTTATTTTTATGATAATGAAGTGGTAGAAATTGCAAAAAACATCAAACCAAGTCATAGAGGAGAATTAGAAATTACTGATATTAATAAATCGTATTTAGAAAGAGGTAAATTAAATGTTAGTATTTTAGATAGAGGAACCGCATGGTTAGATACGGGAACATTTGATTCTTTAATGCAAGCATCTCAATTTGTTCAAGTAATAGAAGAAAGACAAGGCTTAAAAGTTGGTGCTATTGAAGAAGCGGCGTACAGAAGTGGTTTTATTTCTAAAAAACAATTACATAAATTAGCAGAACCATTATTAAAAAGTGGTTATGGTAAACATTTAGAAGGAATTTAATGCAGGTTAAAGAAACAAAATTAAAAGGCTGTTTTATTATAGAACCATCAATTTTTGGGGATGAAAGAGGTTATTTCTTTGAAACTTTTAATAAGGAAAAGTTTAAGGAATTAACAGGGAAAGAAATTGAGTTTGTTCAAGATAACGAAGCGTTTTCAAACAGAGGCGTTTTAAGAGGACTGCATTTTCAGAAAGGAGAATTTGCGCAAGCAAAACTAGTTCGTGTTGTAAAGGGGAAAGTATTGGATGTGGTTGTAGATATAAGACCAAATTCTAAAACATATGGAGAAGTATTTTCTTGTATTTTATCATCAGAAAATAAAAAACAATTATTTGTTCCAAGAGGGTTTGCACACGGATACTCCGTTTTAGAAGACCACACCGTTTTTGTGTATAAATGCGATAATTTTTATCAACCAAAATCCGAAGGAGGAATTATATATAATGATGAAAAATTAAATATAAATTGGATGCTTTCAGAGAAGGAAATAGCTATTTCAGAAAAAGACAAAGTGTTAAAAACGTTTAATGAACTAGAAATTTAATAAAAGAAATATTAACTATGAATAAAGAAACAAAAATATATGTTGCTGGTCATAGAGGTTTAGTTGGAAGTGCTATTGTAATAAACTTGAAACAAAAAGGCTATACAAATATTATTACAAAAACACACAAAGAAATCGACTTAACAAATCAGCAAGAAACGGCTGATTTTTTTGCAAAAGAAAAACCTGAGTATGTGTTTTTAGCAGCTGGAAAAGTTGGTGGAATTGTAGCTAACAATTTATATAGAGCAGATTTCATTTATGAAAATTTGATGATCCAGAACAATGTAATTCATCAAAGTTATGTAAATGATGTAAAAAAATTATTGTTTTTAGGAAGTACTTGTATTTATCCGAAGAACGCCCATCAACCCATCAAAGAAACGGAGTTGTTAACTAACGAACTGGAGTATACGAACGAACCTTATGCTATTGCAAAAATAGCAGGAATTAAGATATGCGAAAGTTATAATTTGCAATACAACACCAATTTTTTATCAGTAATGCCAACCAATTTATATGGCCCAAATGATAAATTTGATTTAGAAAAATCACATGTTTTACCTGCATTAATTCGTAAAATTCATTTGGCTAAATTGTTAGAAAACAACCGTATAGAAGCCGTTTTAAAAGAGTTAAAAGTTGATCGTTTAGAGAAAGCAGCAGCAATTTTATCAAAATTTGGAGTGACATCAAAAAGTGTAGAAATTTGGGGTTCTGGAAAACCAAAAAGAGAGTTTTTATGGTCTGAAGATATGGCAGATGCTTGTGTATATATTATGCAGAATGTGGATTTTAAAAATTTGATTTCTTCTCCCCTTTTGGGAGATGCCGAAGGCAGAGGGGAAGAAATTAGAAACACGCATATAAATATTGGAACAGGGGTTGATATTTCTATCAAAGAATTGGCAGAAAAGATTAAAAACATAGTCGGTTTTAAAGGTGAATTACTTTTCAATACTGAAAAACCAGACGGGACTATGCGAAAAGTTACCGATGTTACTAAAATACATAATTTGGGCTGGAAACATACTGTTGAGTTAGATGAAGGAATTAAGAGATTATACAATTGGTATATCTCTAACTAAACTACTTATTCTATGAAAAAACGAATTAAGTTGTTTTACAAAGATGCCTCTAAAGAAAATAAAGCATTTATTTCTAATACTTTTTTTAATATAATTTTTATTGGAATTAAAATAGGAATTGGACTTGTCACAATTTCTATTTTATTAAAATATTTAGGAGAAGAACGCTTTGGGGTTTGGCAAACAATCTTATCAATTTCCACCTTTTTTTCATTGCTAAGTTTTGGATATTCAAATGGTTTAAGAAATTTAATCACAAAGTTGATTATCAAAAATAAAGAGAAAGAAATCTCTAAAGCAATTGGTGCAACCTATCTATTAGTGAGTAAAATTGTTGCAATTTCGGCTCTTATTTTACTTCCAAGTTTGTATTTTTTTTTAAATCCGAATACTTTATTTCTAGGAACAACAATTGCTTCTAATGAAATTAGTATTAGCATACTTATTTTTCTTTCTTTCTTTTTGTTAAATATTATTTTGAGCTTGTCAGAATCTATCGCTTTTGGTATTCAAAAGAGTTATTTAACAAGTTTATTTCAAGTAATAAGCATTTTTTTTAGCTTGATATTGGTGTATGTAATTGGAAAAAACAATGAAATAAACTTAATACAAGTTGCGTTTATTTTTGGGGTAACACAAAGCGCTACATATGTAATTTTTATTCTTTTTCAGAAACTAAAATTAAATATTAACATCAATTTTAACCCTTCATATTCCTTAAAAGAAACCAACAAACTTTCTTTTCATTTTTTTATAGCACACCTTTTAGCTGTAGCCTTTTTATCAATAGATAATTTTATTATTTCTTCTACTTTAGGCGCAGAAGAAACAGCAGGGTTTTCTATTGTAACAAAGATTTTTTTTACATTAATAACACTTTACTCAATTTTATTAATTCATTTTTGGAATAGTGTTACTGAAGCATTTGAAAAAGCAAAGTTCTTATGGATACTTCATAAAGTAAAAATGTTAATTAAAATATCTTTTCTTTTTTTCTTTGCGGGCTTATTGATTTCTTTTTTTCAAGAGAATATCCTTTTATTATGGCTAGGAGAAAATAACCTTAATTTTGCATCATCTACATTTTACCTGTACACAGTTTATTTATTACTTCATTGTATCAATGCCGTTTTTGTAAACATCCAAAATGGATTGGGCAAATTAAAAATCCAAATTGGAGCAACCATATTAGCATTAATAATATATGCAACAGCCTGTTATTTTATTGATATTGCTTATTATGGATACAATGTAATAATAATAATAAAAATTGCTGTAATGGGATTATCTTTAGTGTTAAACTCTTTTATATTAAAAAAATTACAAAGATGATTACACTCGTAAATTTTGCAGATAAAAGGTTTAGAAATAAACAAAAATGGAATACATTTTCCGCAAAACTGTTTGGGAGGTTTGACCAAGTTTTAGAGTATCGTTTCTCTGATTTAGATGAAGAAATATTATCAGTAAATAAAGAAAGTCTTAAGTACAGAAATAAAGGAGCAGGCAACTATTTTTGGAAACCCTATATTGTAGAAAAAGCATTAAATAAAATTAATGAAAGCGATTATTTAATGTATGCAGATAGCGGTACTTTTTTTCTAAAAAGTGTTTTACCTTTAGTGAAGTATATGGAAACAAAAAACAAAGACATACTTTGTTTTAGATTACCATTGATAGAAAAACAATGGACCAAAAGAGATGCTTTTTTACGAATGGATTGTGATACAGAAAAATACACAGATTCAACACAGACTTTGGCTACTTTTTTTTTAGTAAAAAAAACAAAAAAAGCTATTGATTTTATTTCAGCATATAAAAAATATTGTTTCGATAGCAGAATATTAAGTGACGACCCAAATGTATTAGGAGAAGAAAATTATCAAGGTTTTATTGAACATAGACACGATCAATCAGTTTTAAGTTTATTATCTAAAAAAGACAACAATGTTTTAATTGAGGGAGATATTAGTGATTATGGATATTATCCACAAAAATATATTAAGAATAAAGAAAGGTTGTTTAATAATGAAGCATTAGATATAAAGAACAATAAATTTAAAGGAACTCTAATTTCTAATAGAAGCGAACATCCAATAATTTATTTAGTAAAATATTACATTAAAAGAATATTGTTGATGATTGGTATTAAAAGTTAAAAATGAAAACAGAAACACCTTTTTTTTCTATAATTACAGTTTCTTACAATAGTGAGAAAACCATAAAAGAAACAATTGTCTCTGTTTTAAATCAAACAGAGACAAATTTTGAATACATTCTTATTGATGGAAAATCAACCGACAAAACTGTAGAGATAATTAAAAGTTTTGAAAATAAATTTAAAGAAAAAGAAATTGCGTATCAATGGATTTCAGAAAAAGATACGGGAATTTACAACGCATTTAATAAAGGAATAAAATTATCTAAAGGGACTTGGATTTCTTTTTTAGGATCTGATGATATGTATCTTAAAAACGCTATAAAAACGTATAATGAAAATATTTTTAATCTTAAAAATGAGGCGGATTTTGTGTATGCTAATATTTTAAAGAATCACAAAATAATTGTTTCAAAAAAGTGGACTTGGAAAACCTTTAAAAGAAAAATGACAATTGCTCATGTAGGAAGTTTTCATCATAAAAATTATTTTAAAAACCACGGATTTTTTAATGAAGATTACAAAATAGCTGGAGATTTCGAAGTATTATTAAGAGCAAAATCACAATTAAAAACACATAAAATTGACGAAGTAACTGTTGTTATGGGAGATGATGGAATTAGCAGCAACCAAATTAAAAAAGTTTATATTGAAACCACAAAAGCAAAAATAGAAACAGCAAATATTAATATACTTATAGCGAAAAGAGACTATTATATATGGATGTTTAAATACAATATTAAAAGATTACTCAATGCGATTGTTAGATAAATACATAATTTACAGTAGTATATTTGCGCTTTTCAGTGAAGATTTTTATTTTCATTATGGCATTGATGTAAAACTATTTTATCTAATCCTTATTTCAAACTTTTTACTTCTATCTATTAATAAAAAAATAACGGTTCCTAAAAATTTGCTTATTATTTTAGGCTTTTTTATTGGTCACGGAATTATTAGTTATTTATGGCTACAAAACCCAATAAAATCTCTCTTTGCTCAGGTATTAGGAATTTCGCTGAGCAGTATTTATTACTACAATTTTATTAAAAATTACGGAGTCAAAAAAGTGTTTAATGTGTACTTAAATTTTGCGTTTTTTATCGCATTAATTGCAATTCCCATGTTTTACTTTCAAATAAATTCGTTTTCAGAATTTAGACTCAACGGAATTTTAACAGAACCAGCACACTATGCTGCAATCATGCTTCCTGCAACCTATGTTTTTTTAAGAGACAAGAAGTATCTGAAATTAGGATTAATGGTTATTACCATATTTTTCTCAAAATCATCCATAGGATATATTGGTTTAGGATTGATATTAATTTTACCTTTATTAAAGACTAAATATTTTGTAAAATACGCTTGGATTGTTTTCGTAATAATTGGATCAAGTGCTTATTATTTGAGTACTCAATGGAATAAGCCTGTCGATGAAAACACAAGTAATGTTTTGGTGAGAAGATTAAAAGAAACAAATAAATCTTTAGGTGCTGTTTCTACAGGGAAATTTGAAAAACATACAAACCTAAGTTCATATGCTTTTTTAAGCAACAGCTTTATCGCTAAAAAAATAGTTTTAGACAAGCCATTTGGAACGGGTTTAGGGAGTTATCAATATGAGTACGACAAGTATTACCCTTTAATAAAACCGCCCCCTTATTTAGTAGAATTAAAACAATCTAAGATTAATAGAACAGATGCAAATTCCTTATTTTTAAGGATGTTAGCAGATTTAGGAATTTTTGCTGTTATCATTTTTATCTACATTGGCTATAGAAGTTATCAAGTATTTAGAAGTGAAAAAAAAATTATGCAACAGAGTACTTTTTTTTATTTACTAGTAAAGCTGATTAGAGAAGGACATTATTTTCCGCCAGAATTTTACTTTTTTTTACTCATTTTTTTAAAAGATTTTGATGAAGATATTACACATAGTTGAAGATTTTTCTATAAAAAGTGGAGGATTAAGAACGGTAATTAAAAACCTCGATTTTTATTTAAATACATCAGGACATAATTCTTTTATTATTGCTTCTGATAAAGAAAAAAGTGATGCTATTTTTGTTGTAAAAGCAACTAATAAATGGTTGTATTCTAAAGAGTGGAAAAAAAAATTTTCTAAAATTATTGATGAGCATCAAATAGAACTTATTCATATTCATGGAGCTTGGTTATTTCCGCAATATATAGGTGCAAAAATTGCTTCTCAAAAAAACATTCCTATGGTATTAAGTTTACACGGAATGTTTCAACCTTGGTTATGGAAAAAAGGAACGCTCAAAAAGAAGCTCTATTTTTATTTATTAAGCAAAAAAAAGTTTTCAAAAGCAGCAATAATTCACACCATAACAGCTCATGAAACAAAAACGGTTAAAGGGTTTTTTAAAGAAAACACCATTGTTGAAATTCCAAATTTAATTTCAATTATTGAGCAAAAAAATAAAGAGAAGAATATCGAAAAAAATATCCTTTATTTAGGAAGACTTAATAAAACCAAAGGAATTTATTTATTAATAAAAGCATTTTCAGAAATTAGGAATAAAGAGGTAAAGCTTCAAATTGCAGGCGGAATTAACGCTTATCAAAAAGAATTAGAAGAATTAGTTGAATCGTTAAAACTAAAAGAGAAAGTAACATTTTTAGGCGAAGTTAAAGGTGAAGAGAAAACAAAGCTAATTCAGAACGCTTGGGTAATGGCAAGTCCGACGTATTCAGATGTAATCGGAATGGTAAATTTAGAAGCGGCATCTTTAAAAACACCAATGATTACAACATATAACACAGGATTAAAATTAGAATGGAATCTAAACGGAGGTAAATTAATTAATCCAAATATAGAAGAATTAACAGAAGCTATTAACGAATCTTTAAATTGGTCAGTAGAAAAGAGAAATGCTCAAGGAGAATTGCTATATAAGTATGTTAACAATGAGTATTCTTGGGATAATAGATTAAAAGATTGGGAGCTATTATATAAAAAAGCAATTGTTAATGAAAAGTAATTATTTAGAAAGAATAACAAAATTCTCGTTTTTAGGATTGGCTTTATTGCCTTTGCTAAAGGAAAACGTAAATTCTATTCTAATTATTCTTTGCTCACTTTTAACCTTAGTTTATAATATTCAAACAAAAGAAAAGAGAAAATTAAATCCTCAATTGTGGATATTAACGTTGCCTTTTTGGATGTTTTTTTTACACGAATTACTAAGTCTAGATAATAACTTTGACAGAGTTTTAGTGCATTTACCTTTTCTAATTTTTCCAATAATTTTCGCATATAAACCAACTTATATAGACGCTGATATTAAAAAGAAATCTTTATTTGTTTTTCAAATAAGTGTGTTGTTACAATGTTCTATTTATGTTATTTATTTTCTATTGAATAATTCTATAAGTAAGTTCTTTTATGTACAAAACAACATTCCTTTTTTTAGGGAATACGTTTCAGAAAATTATTTTTTTGAAATTCATCCAACCTATTTTAGCTCATTTTTATTAGTAAGTTTTACGGTTTCACTTTTCTTATTGACAAAAGATAAGAAAAATATTTTTGCAATTATAAATATGGCAATTATGGTATTTTTTATATTCTTGTTTTCTTCTCGAATGATAGTATTAACACTGCTGCTTACAATAGTTTTATCAGGGATATATTTGATAATACAAAGAGGAATAAAACAAAGCATATTAATTATTTTTTCCAGTCTTGTTTTATTGGCAGTTTTAATTTTTCCAGCAAAAAATGTTATTGGGAAACGATTTTCAGAAATTAAAACAGAAATTAATAAACCAATTGTTGGGGATTATTACAACTCTACAAATACCAGAATGGCTATTTTAAAATGTTCTTTTATTTTATTAAAAGAAGCACCTCTTTTTGGTTATGGAGACCGTTTACAAGAAAAATTGAATACTTGTTATAAAGAAAATAACAACAGCAATTTTTATCTAAAGCAAACTTTTAACACACATAATTACTATATAAATCTAGTAACCTATGGCGGTTGGTTTTTCCTTTTACTGTTTGTCGCTTACTTATTTTATGTTTATAAAAAAATCAATTATTCGGCATTAGGATTGTTTTTATTCATTCAGTTTTTGATAATTAATATAACAGAAAATTATTTTTCTAGACATTACGGAATTGTTTTATTCGCTTATCTAACAGCTATGTTTATTTTTATACAAGAAAAAGAAAAAACATGAAAAATTTTTCCAAAAATATACTATTGATATCTCCATTCTTTTTTCCTGAACCAATTTCTACAGGGAAATTTAATACTGATGTGGTTATTGCATTAAGAGATAAAGGACACAATGTAAAAGTATTGTGCTTTCATCCTTTTTATCCAAAATGGAAAATTGAAAGGAGCGAAAAAAGGATAAAAAATGTAACAATAATAAGAGGTGGGAAATTGATTTCTTTTACAAATAAAACATTTTTTAGGAGAATTCTATTAGAAGTATCTTTTGCTATTTTTCTTTTAAGAATAATAAGAAAACACCAAAAAGAGATTGACATCATTATTCCAGTTTTTCCACCAAGTCTTGCTTTTTATTGTGTGCTTCCTTTTTTAAAAAAGGAAATTAAGAAAGTTGGGATGGTACATGATTTACAAGAAATATATTCTCAAAATAAGAAAGGGTTTTTATTTAAAAGAATGAAAAACCTTATACATAAAATAGAGAAAAGCGTTTATCAATCTTGTGATAAATTAATCTTTCTTTCAAAAGAGATGAAAGAAACAGCTCAAAAAATGTATCATTTAAGAGGTGATAAGTTAGCGGTACAATACCCTTTTGTAACAATTGATTCTGATCAAAACAATTACACAAATGATTTAGAAAATATTCTTCCAAGCAAGATAAAACACATTGTTTATTCTGGAGCACTTGGAGAAAAACAAAACCCAAAGAAATTATATAAAGTATTTAATTATTGTTCTGAAAAAATGCCTCAGATTGAATTTCATTTTTTTTCTCAAGGTGATGTTTTCGAAGAATTAAAAGCCATTAATAATAAAACAAAAATAAAGTTTCACGATCTTGTAGCTAAAGAAAATATCGAAGAATTATATCGAAGAAGTTTTATTCAAATTATCCCTCAACTACCAGGAACATCAAAAGGATCATTACCCTCTAAATTGCCCAACTTATTAGCGTCAAAATGTAATATCTTATGTATCACTGATTCTGATAGTGATTTAGACAAACTTTTTAAAAAACATCAATTAAATAAAGCAATTACTAGCTGGGACAAAAAATTAATTTTAAATGTTTTTGAGGGTTTTTTATTAGTTGAAGAATCAGAGAACTTTAAACATTTAGAAATATCAGAATCATTATTTAATATAAATTCAATGATTAATACTATTTTAGAAGAATAATTACTAAAAAGGCACATTTGAAAAAGCGATATTCATATCTTATTAAACCAATAACGTTATTATTAGATTTAATAATTATAAATAGTGTTGTTTTCTATATTTCTGATAAAGAATATTTACAACCTTCTTTTTTAATTTATATCAATGTTTTTTGGCTTGTTTCCTCTTTTTTTAGTGGATTTTACAAAGTATTTAGACACACCAATTTTTTTAGAGTTTTAAGTTTATTGGCAGTACAGTTTTCTGTTTTTTTCTTGGGTTTTTTCACTTACTTTTCACTATTTAGAGAGGGAAAGGTTGTAAACAATCAAACAGTAATTCTTGTAATAATATTTTTAGGAATTACTATTTTAAAATACAGCTTTATATATGCCTTAAAAAAGTATAGAGCAAAAGGAAATAATTTTAGAAAAGTAATTGTTTTAGGTTCTGATGAAACAGCAAAAAAAATAATTAACCTTTTTAAAGAAAAAAAAGAATTTGGATATCAAGTATCAGGCGTTTTTTCAGATAAAGTATCATCAAATCAAAAACTGTATAAAGGTTCAATTGAAAAAAGTTACTCATTTATTTTAGAAGAAAATATTGACGAAGTGTACTGTTCTTTATCAGAATTAGATAAAGAAGAAATAAAAAAAATCACAACATTTGCGAACGAAAACAATATTGTAATTAAATTAATTCCCGATGCAAATGAGTTGTATAGTAAAAGCTACAAAACAGAATATTATGAAGATTCACTTTTAGTTCTAAACGTAAATAAGTTACCTTTTGAGTCAATAGAAAGCAAAATTATTAAAAGAATTTTTGACATCGTTTTTTCATTTTTTATCATCGCTTTTATTATGTCTTGGTTAACACCTATAATTTGGATTTTAATAAGATTAGAATCTAAAGGACCTGCTTTTTTTAAACAAAAAAGAGAAGGATTAAATGGAAAATTATTTATTTGTTATAAGTTTAGATCAATGAAAGTGAATGTAGGTACAAATCACAAGCACACTGTAAAAAATGATGTGAGAGTTACTAAAATTGGATCTTTTTTACGAAAGACAAGTTTAGATGAGTTGCCACAATTTTTTAATGTTTTACAAGGAAACATGAGTGTTGTTGGCCCAAGACCACACTTAAAAAGTTTGTCTGTAGAATACCAAAAAAATGTCAATAATTATTTAGAAAGACACGCCATGAAACCCGGAATTACAGGTCTTGCACAAGTAAGAGGTTATAGGGGCGAAATAAAAAAGAAATCTGATATTAAAAATAGAATTCGATTAGACATCTTTTATATAGAAAATTGGTCTATCCTTTTAGATGTAAAAATTATATTGCAAACAATATTTAATGTGTATAAAGGTGAAGAAAAAGCCTATTAATTTTGAGTGAAAACATTGAAATATCAGCAACAATTGTAGTTTATAACGAAGATTTAGAGACGCTTCAGAAAACAATTGATTGCTTTCTAAAAACACCACTTCTTAAAAAATTATACTTGGTAGATAATTCACCTACAAATAAGTTAAAAGACAACTTTAAACATTCAGAAATAGAATATATTTTTAATGAGAAAAATCTAGGTTTTGGAAAAGCACATAACTTGGTGATTTCAAAATTAAAATCAAAATGTCATTTAATTTTAAATCCAGATGTTACTTTTAACCCACAGGTTTTACCCAATTTAATTAATGAAATAAAGAAAAAAGAAATTGTTTCTATGATTTCTCCAAAGATTATTTACCCAAACGGAAGTATTCAGTATTACTGTAGGAAATATCCTAGTTTTTCTGAATTAATTTATAGAAGATTAGGTCTTTTTAAAAGCAAAACTCATTTAAATGAATACAGAAATTTAGATGTATCAAAATCGTTTTATCCAGAGAGTATGCATGGTTGTTTTATGCTTTTTAAAACTCAAGATTTTATAAAAATTAAAGGATTTGATGAGCGATATTTTTTATATATGGAAGATATTGATATTTGCAAAAAGATTGACGGCATCAACAAGAAAAAAATGTATTACCCTAATGTAACAATAGAGCACCTACATCGTAGAGGTTCTGCTCAAAAAATAAAATTACTTTTTTACCATTTACTTTCTGCTAGAAAATACTTTAAGAAATGGAAAAATTAAATAGATAATACATTTTCAGAATGTATCTTTGTAGCTTAAAAGAACAACATAAACATGAATATTTTAATATTAGGTTCTGGAGGAAGAGAACACGCTTTTGCATTAAAATTAGCTGAAAGTAATAAAGTAACTCAACTTTTTGTTGCTCCTGGAAACGCAGGAACCTCTCAAATAGCAACCAATATAAATATCAATCCAATCGATTTTAAAGCAGTGAAAAAAACTGTATTAGAGAACAAAATAAATATGATTGTTGTTGGACCAGAAGCCCCATTAGTAAATGGGGTTCACGATTTTTTCTTAGCAGATAACGAGTTGAAAAATATTCCTGTAATTGGACCCAAAAAAGACGGCGCAATGTTAGAAGGATCTAAAGATTTTTCTAAAATTTTCATGAAAAAACATAACATTCCAACTGCTCGTTACCAATCTTTTACGAAAGAAAATTTAGCAGAAGGATATGCTTTTTTAGAAACGTTAAAGGCTCCGTATGTTTTAAAAGCTGATGGATTAGCAGCCGGAAAAGGTGTATTGATTTTAGATTCTTTAAAGGAAGCAAAAGTAGAATTAGAAGAAATGGTTTCTAACCAAAAATTCGGAGAAGCTTCATCTACTGTTGTTATTGAAGAATTTTTAGACGGAATAGAATTGTCGGTTTTTGTATTAACTGATGGTAAAAGTTATAAAATTTTACCATCAGCAAAAGACTATAAACGCATTGGAGAAGGCGATAAAGGATTAAATACTGGCGGAATGGGCGCAATTTCTCCCGTTCCTTTTGCATCCCAAGATTTTTTAAATAAAGTTGAAGAACGGATTGTAATTCCTACTGTAAACGGATTGCAAAAAGACGGAATAGATTACCGAGGATTTATTTTTATTGGCTTAATGAATGTTGATGGAAATCCGCAAGTAATTGAATACAATGTGAGAATGGGAGATCCAGAAACCGAAGCTGTTTTACCAAGAATTGAATCTGATTTATTCGATTTATTTGAAGGCGTTGCCAACCAAACATTGCACGAAAAATCGTTTTCTGTAACTTCAAAAATTGCAACAACAGTAATGTTGGTTTCTGGCGGATATCCTGAAGCATACGAAAAAAATAAAGAAATTTCAGGTGTTGAAAATGTAGAAAATTCTATTGTTTTTCATGCTGGTACAACATTAGAAAACGAAAAAATTTATACAAACGGAGGAAGAGTTATGGCAATAACTTCTTTTGGAGAAACAATTGAAGAAGCGCTGAAAAAATCATATTCTTCAATTGAAAAAATATCTTTTGAAAACATGAATTTTAGAAAAGATATTGGTTTTGATTTAATCTAAAAACAAAACCTCTCTACTCTGCTCGAGAAGACAAACTTATTGCCAGGTTGAGCGCAATCAAATCCTAAAATTAACTTTATGAAAAAAATAATTGTTGCACCACTAAATTGGGGATTAGGTCATGCCACGAGATGTGTACCAATTATTCATTTTTTATTAGAAAACAACTTTGTTCCAATACTTGCTTCAGATGGAAAAGCATTGACATTTTTACAAAAAGAATTTCCAAATTTAGAAAGTTTAGAATTATCATCTTATAATATTTCTTATACTAAAAATTTAAAATTAGGATTGCTTTTTCAACTTCCAAAGATTGTAAAAGCAGCACAAAAAGAATTTAAGGTTATTGCAGATTTTATTGCTAAAAACAATGATGTTGTTGGCATCATTTCAGATAACCGTTTTGGAGTTAGAAATGCCAAAATCCCGTCGGTTTATATTACACACCAACTTACTGTTTTGTCTGGGTTTTTTACTTTTTTTTTATCAAAGATTCATCAAAAAATTATTCAAAAATTTGATGAATGTTGGGTGCCAGATTCTAAAGAAAGTTCCTTGTCAGGAAAACTTTCTAAGTCAGTTAATAAAAAATTAAATTTAAAATATATTGGTGCTTTAAGCAGGTTTAAAAAAGCAGATTTACCAATTAAAAACGCTATTTTAATTGTACTGTCTGGCATCGAATCGCAAAGAGAAAAGTTAGAAAAAAGATTGTTAAAAGTTTTTCAAAACACCACTCAAAAAGTAGTACTGGTTCAAGGTAAAATCGAAAAAAATCAAACAAAAAAACGTTTAGGAAACGTAACGATTTACAATTATTTACTTTCAAAAGAGTTAGAACAAGAAATTAATCAATCAGAAATTATTATTTGTAGATCTGGGTATTCATCTATCATGGATTTAGCAGTTTTAGAAAAGAAAGCTTTTTTTATTCCGACGACAAATCAAACAGAACAAGAATATTTGGCAATCTTTTTAGAAGCGATAAAAAGTGTACCTTTTTGTAAAGAAGAAGATTTTAATATTGATTTTTTAAAAGAAGTGAAAAATTACAATGCCCTTTTTTGCAAAGAAAATAAATTAGAGAAAGAGTTACTTTGCCTTTTCTAAAGTAAACGAAAATTCAGAACCTTCTTTAAAAGTACTTTTTACAAGAATAGTTTCATTATGAGCTTCAATAATGTGTTTTACAATTGACAAACCTAAACCAGAACCACCTTGTTCTCTAGATCTACTTTGGTCAACTCTATAAAAACGTTCAAATAAACGAGAAATATGTTCTTGTTTTACACCCTCTCCATTATCAGAGACTTTAACAATAAACTTATTTTCATTATAATCATCAATTCCAACTTTAGTAATCCCGTCAATTTTTCCATATTTAATAGAATTTACTACCAAATTAATAAGCACTTGTTCAATTTTTTCAACATCACCTATTACATAAATTGGAAATTCATAAACTCTATCAAAAACTAAAGTAATATTTCTCTTTTTGGCTTTCATTTCAAATAAATCAAAAACATTTTGAACGAGTTCTAGAATGTTAAAAGGTTGTAACTCTAATTTTAAACCTTCGGTTTCTAGTTTAGCAATCATGTCCAAATCTTTAACAACAGCAACCAATCTTTCTACTCCTTTATTTGCTCTTCCTAAGTATTTTTCTAAAATCACCTTGTCTTTTGACGCACCCTCTATTAAGGTTAGTAAATATCCTTGTACGGTAAATAATGGCGTTTTTAGTTCGTGCGCCATATTTCCTAAAAAATCTCTTCTAAAAGAATCTCTTTCGGTTAAATGTTGAATTTCTATACGTTTCCCTTCAGCAAATTTTTGTACACTTTTAGAAAGTGTTTCCATATCTGTAGTTACAGATTTTCTTTTTAAATCTTCTCTTTCTAATAGCGAAATATCGTCATAAATTTTACGAACACGCTTGTAAATAAAATACTCTACTCTGTATTGAATGATAAAAAATGAAATAAGTAAAAGTGATATAATTGCAAGTAGTAAAACCCAAATGCCAAATTCTTTATATAAAAAATAAGACAAGATATCAACAATAATAACTAGAAGTGCAATATATAAAGCCGAAATTATTGCAAAAGAATACGTTTTTTTTAGTTTCACAGAAAATAAATTTTATTTATCGTTTTCCTCTAAAACAAATTTATAGCCAACACCTTTAATGGTTTTAAAGAAGTCGTCGCCAATTTTTTCTCTTAATTTTCTAATGTGTACATCAATGGTTCTTCCGCCAACAACAACTTCGTTACCCCAAACAGAATCTAAAATAGTTTCTCGGGTAAAGACCTTTCCAGGTTTTGAAGTTAATAATGAAAAAAGTTCAAATTCTTTTTTAGGCAAGACAATTTTTTTACTGCCTTTAAAAACAACATATTTTTCTCTGTTAATTACAATGTTACCAACTTTAGTAGAAGTATCTTGTTCTTCGTTGTTCTTTAAACGCCTAAGTAAAGATTTAATTTTACTTACCAATACTTTAGGTTTAATAGGTTTGGTAATATAATCATCTGCGCCGGCATCAAAACCTGCAACTTGAGAGTAATCTTCGCCACGAGCCGTTAAAAAGGAAATTAATACGTGCTCTAATTCTTTTATTTTCCTAATTTTTTCACAAGCCTCAATTCCATCCATTTCTGGCATCATTATATCTAATAAAATTAAATGAGGAATGATTTTTTTTGCAATCTTCACTCCTTCTAAACCATTTAATGCTGTAAAAACTTGGTAGCCTTCATTTTTTAAATTGTAACCAACAATTTCTAAAATATCAGGTTCATCATCAACTAATAAAATTTTAATATCACTTTTTTTCATGATTGTGTATTGTCTTGTTTGTTCAAAAGTATGGATAAATATTGTAAATCAAAGATTCCTTAACAATGATTTAATGACTTAACAATGACTTAACCTTGTGTTAATGGAAAGGTAATTTAGGTCTAACATTGTCTTTACAAAATGACAAGACATTTGCACTTAAGTAACAGATGATATATCTAGAATAAAAAGAATGAAAAAATTAATTATAGTATTTGTGTTTTTAAGTCAATTAATTTCTGCTCAGAGCAAAGGAACTGTAAAAGGGGTTTTAACCGATGCAGAATCTAATAATGAACCTTTGCCTTTTGCAAATGTTTTTATAAAAGGAACTTCAATCGGAGGAACAACAGATTTCGATGGAAATTATTTGTTATCTGTTGATGCAGGAAACTATGTTTTAGTATTTAGCTTTGTTGGGTATAAAACCATAGAAAAACCACTTTTAATTAAAGCGGGTGAAACAATTGTTATCAACGAAAAATTAAGTGCTAAAGCAGGGGTTACTTTAGATGAAATTCAGATTAAAGGAACTATAAATAGAGCAAAACTTTCTGCAATATTATCAGATCAAAAGAAAGCGGTGGCTATTAAAACTACTATTGGAGCTCAAGAATTAGAAAATAAAGGAATTTCTGATTTGGCTACGGCAGTAACAAAAGCAACAGGAATTTCTAAGCAAGAAGGATCTAATAATATTTTTGTTAGAGGTTTAGGGGATAGATACAACTCAACTACATTAAATGGTTTGCCAATTCCATCAAACAATCCGTCTAGAAAAAATATTACTCTAGATTTATTTTCTACAGGGATTGTACAGAAAATAGATATTAATAAAATATACAATGGAACAATTTATGGAGACTTTGGAGGTGCAAATATAAATATCGTTTCTAAAGAACATGTTGGAAAACCATCTATGGAAATTGGAATTGGTTCTGGAACAAACTCTAATCTTTCAGGTAATTTTTACCTACAAGATGGGCCTAATTTTTCAGGTTTTTATACTATTAATTATCCCACAAATGCTTTAACCGGATATAACTTTACAACAAGTTGGGACAATGTTTCTAAAACGCCTATTGCAACAAACATATCTATAAAAGGAGGAAAAAAATATCAAATAGGAAATGAAGGGAGTTTTAATTTGTTTGCAACGGCATCATTTTCTAGTGAGTATAAATTTAAAGAAGGAATTAGCAGAGGAAGTGTAAATGCTCAAGGCTTGGCATTTACAGATTACACTTTTAAAGCGTATGATTATAATACCAATACTACAGCGATGCTAAATGCTGCGTATAAAGTAAACGCAAAAAATAAATATAAATTTAGTTCTTTATTTATCAATTCTACGAGTCAAAGTTTAGATGAATATAGTGGTGTAATTAATGTTTTTGACAACGCAAGTAATGGCGGAGGTTTTGTGAAAAGAGCAACTTTTGATAAAACAGCATTGTTTGTAAATCAGTTTTTAGGAAACCATAAAATTGGAGATAAAATTACTCTTGATTGGGGAGTTTCATACAATCATGTTAACAATGTAATTCCTGACCGAAGACAAAACATGTTGGTTCCTAAAGACAATAACAATCCTACTGGTGTAAAAGTGATTTCTGATTTAACTTCTTCTGATAATAATCGTTTTTCCCAAGAATTGTTAGAAGACGAAGTTTCTGTAAATTTCTCTACCTCCTATCTTTTTGCTAAAGATAAAGGAAATGAATTCAAAGGAAAATTTACAGTAGGTTACAGCGGAAGATTTAAAAAAGTAGATTTTAAAGCAACTCAATTTAATTTCAGAATCAACCGATATGCAGCCCAACCAATTGTTAACCCATTAAATATAAATGCATATTTTAATCAAACTAATATAACAAGAAATCTTTTTAAGATTGAAACATTTAGAGGCGATGCTTCAACAGCAAACGCTTTAGACCCACAAACTTATTTTGGAAATCAATTTATAAATGGTGGTTTTGCAGAAGCGCAATATAAATTAACGACTAAGTTTACCGCAGTTTTTGGGCTAAGGTTTGAGCATATATATCAGGGTATTAGCTGGAAAACTTCCTTAGACCCTAGCGGAAATAAAGATGCTTTCGCAAAGTTTGAATTTTTACCAAACGCAACTTTTAAATATGTAGTAAACGAAAAAAACAATTTAAAATTTGCAGCAAGTAAATCATACACATTACCACAATATAAAGAAAGAGCTCCTTTTCAATTCGAAGAAGTAACTCAAATTAAATTCGGAAATCCAGATTTAAATTTATCAACAAATTATAATGCAGACTTAAGATGGGAGTATTTTCCAAAAAGAGAAGAAGTTATTTCTATAACAGGTTTTGGAAAAATTATTCAAAATCCAATTAACGAGGTAATTGTTGCTTCTGCAACAAACGATATTTCTTATGTAAATACAGGAAAACAAGCAACTGTTTTTGGAGCAGAATTTGAATTAAGAAAAAATATTTTTTCTGGAGAAATAGAAAAAGGAGATAACATTTTAAAAAGTAAATTATCAGCAGGATTTAATGCATCTTATATGTATTCAAATCAAGATTTTGACAGGTTTAAAGTAATTAATGAAACCAAATTAAACGTAAACTTTACAAACAAAGAAGGAAGATTAACAGGTGCATCTGACTTAATTTTAAATGCAGATATAACCTACCAAAAAGAGTTTTCTAACAAAGCCAATTTATTAGCAACCATAAGTTATAATTATTTTTCTGACAGAGTATATGCAATTGGTTCTGCTGGAAAAGGAGATCTTATCGATAAAGGAATTGGAAGCTTAGACATTATTTTAAAATCAGAACTTTCTAAAAAAATAAAACTAGGATTTTCTTTAAAAAATTTGTTAAATCCATCTATTAAAAGAGTACAAGAAATTCAAAATGTAGAGGTACTTTCTTTTAAAAACGGAATAAAAGGAAGTTTATCACTTACTTATAAATTAGATTAAAAAAGCACTTAACATAAGCATAACAAAAAAAGAAAACACTTAACAGTCTTTTAAACTTTAGATAAAGCACATATTAAACCCAGTTTATTTCTTTGTAAGGGAAAATAAAATTAAAACACAAAATGAAAAAAACTTTTTTATCGATTTTAGCAATTGCAGCAATTGCTTTTTCAAACTGTACAACTTCTAGTATTGAACCAACAATGGGTTTTCAAGTAGATCCAACAAACTTTAAAGGGACAATAACACAGGGAACTGTTTCTTTAGATGCAAGCGTAGAATACAATTTAACAGGTGCGTTGATAATTGAAAACAGCGCAAAATTAATAATTCCAGCTGGAACTGTTATTAAAGCTTCTGGTGGAACAAGCGCCTACATTGCAGTAGCACAAGGAGGTAAGATTTATGTTGATGGAACTGCAACAAATCCAGTTGTAATGACATCTTCTAAAGCCAACCCAGCTGCTGGTGACTGGGGAGGATTTGTAATCTGTGGAAAAGCGCCAACAAACAAAGGAATAACAGCAACAGCAGAGGTTTCTGATTTAACCTATGGAGGAACAGTTTCAAACGACAGTTCTGGTTCAATAAGATATTTAAGAGTAGAATATACTGGAGCAACGTATAACGCTTCTAAAGAATTTAATGGAGTTTCTTTATTTGCTGTTGGCTCTGGAACAACTTTCGAATATGTTCAATCATATAATGGAGGTGATGATGGTCTTGAGTTTTTTGGAGGATCAGTAAATGCAAAATATATTGTTTCAGTGAATTCTGGGGATGACTCAGTTGATTTTGCTGATGGGTTTACAGGGTCAATAGAAAATGTTTACATAAAAGGTGTAAATAAAGCTGGATTTGAAGGGTCAAACAATGGAGATGATGGAAACGCAACCCCAGTTACAACAACCACAATAAAGAATGCTTCAATCATTCGTGGTGGTTTACCAGCTGCAGAAGGGACTATATACTATAAAGAAGGAGGAGGTAAGATTACGTATCAAAATCTATATGTAGATGGATTAAGCTTAGGGGTTAAAATAAAAAGCACAGATACAGCTGTAAATACAAGAATAAAAGCAGGAGATTTAATTGTAAACCCAATACAGTTTGTGAATAAGCCAACAGGTTTTGATTATGGCGTACCAAGTGTTATTACTGAATTAAATAATACAGGTGCAGGTTCTGGAGCTGCAGTGCCATCTTGGGCAGCTGGTTGGACAGTTGGATTGTAAAATATTTTGAATTAATTAGAGTAAAAATGCAGGCGAAAGCCTGCTTTTTTACTTAAAACCAATAGGTTACATTGTGAAAAAATGTCTGTAACGAAGAAAATAAATAATTATTTTATATCTTTATAAGATTATTTAGAGATATGAGAAAACGTTACTTTTTAATCTTTGTTTTTTGTACTTGTTTTGTTTCATTGTCTATAGGGCAATCTAACAACATAAAAACAACTAATATTGTTAAGTTTTCTGCCTTCCCAAACCCAGTAAATCGAGGAGTATTAACTATAAAAACGTTTAATACTAGAGAAAAAGAAGTAATCATTTATAATGTATTAGGGAAAAAAATATTTAGACAAAAGTTTTCTGGAACAATGAAACAATTAAATGTTTCTAATATAAGTTCTGGTATTTATATTATGAAAGTTATTGAAGGAGATAAAGTTGCAACCAAGAAATTGGTAATAAAGTAAAATAATAGCTACATATTGCTTTTTAGAGAGAGCTTCGATATTTCGGAGCTCTCTCGTTTTTTTGTATATTCACTAAAAAAAAGCCATGAATTTACATTTAAAATTAGAAAACGTCTTGTTTCTAGATATAGAAACAGTACCTCAAGAAGCATCATGGAATGCAGTTTCTGAAAACACAAAACAACTTTTTGACCAAAAAACAAAGTACCAACGTAAAGAAGAATTTACTACTGAAGAATTTTACGAACGAGCTGGAATTTGGGCAGAATTCGGTAAAATTATATGTATTTCCGTGGGTTATTTTGTAATTCAAAAGAACGAAAAACAAATGCGTATAAAATCGTTTTTCGATGACGATGAAAAAGAGCTATTAGTTGACTTTAAAAAGCTTTTAGACACACACTTTAACAAAAATGAACACGTTTTGTGTGCACATAATGGAAAAGAATTCGACTTTCCATACATTGCAAGAAGAATGATAATTCATAGAATTGAATTGCCAAAAAAACTCAATCTATTTGGTAAGAAACCATGGGAAATCCCACATTTAGATACAATGGAATTATGGAAGTTTGGAGATTATAAACATTATTCTTCCTTAAAATTATTAACATCTATTTTAGGAATTCCATCACCAAAAGATGACATTGACGGAAGCGAAGTTGCAAATGTGTATTACAAAGAAAAAAACTTAGACAGAATTGTAACCTATTGCGAAAAAGACACGATTGCTGTTGCTCAATTAGTCTTACGTTTTAACAATGAAGAATTGCTCGAAGAGTTTCAAATTGTAAGAGCTTAATTAGCCTTCTAATTTCATAGAAAGCTCTAACCAACGTTCTTCTTTTTGCCCTAAATCAGAAATTATTTGTTGTAATTTTTGCGATTTTTCGTTGATTTCTTCGGATGAAATTTCGTTGTTTGCAAACAGGTGTTCAATTTTATTTTTCTTCTTTTCTAACTTAACAATATCGGTTTCTAGCAAACCAAATTCTCTATTTTCATTAAAACTTAATTTTCCTTTAGTTTTAGATGTTGTTTTTACAACTTCTTTTTTTGATGAAGGGGTATTCGGTTTTTCTTCTTTAGGTTTAGAATCTTCATAGGCTCTAAAATCTGAATAATTTCCAGGAAAATTTTCAATAATTCCCTCTCCTCTAAACACAAAAAGTGAATCCATTATTTTATCCATAAAATACCTGTCGTGAGAAACTACCAATAAGTTTCCAGGGAAATCTAATAAGAAATTCTCTAACACATTTAAGGTTACAACATCTAAATCGTTTGTTGGTTCATCTAAAATTAAGAAATTAGGATTCTGAATTAAAACAGCACATAAATACAAGCGTTTTTGTTCTCCACCGCTTAATTTTTCTACAAAATCGTGTTGCTTTTTTCTATCGAATAAAAAGCGTTCTAATAACTGACCAGCTGTAATTTTGCGGCCTTTGGTTAACGGAATAAACTCGCCAAATTCTCTAATAACTTCAATTACTTTTTGCCCTTCTTTTATAACGATTCCGCTTTGTGTATAATACCCAAATTTTACGGTTTCTCCCAACACAACTTTACCGCCATCAACAGGAATTTTTTGTGTAATTATATTTAAGAACGTCGATTTTCCTGTACCGTTTTTACCAATAATTCCGATGCGTTCTCCACGTTTAAAAACATATTCAAAACCATCTAAAATCAGTTTATCGTCAAAAGATTTTTTAATTTTATGAAGTTCTAGAATTTTACTTCCTAAACGTTCCATATTAATTTCTAATTGCACTTGATGATCTTGTCTTCTTTTGTGTGCTTTTTCTTTGATTTCGTAAAAATCATCAATTCTAGATTTCGATTTTGTAGTACGTGCTTTTGGCTGACGACGCATCCAATCTAGTTCTTTATTGTAGAGGTTTTTTGCTTTTTCTACCGTAGTTTGTTCTAAGGCAATTCGCTCTTCTTTTTTCTCTAAATAATACGAATAATTGCCTTTATATCGGTATAATTTTCCGTGATCTAATTCTACAATTTCGTTACAAACACGTTCTAAAAAATAACGATCGTGCGTTACCATAAACAGCGTTATTTTTTCTTTAGCAAAGTAACTTTCTAGCCATTCAATCATTTCTAAATCTAAGTGATTTGTTGGTTCGTCTAAAATTAATAAATCGGGTTTATTAATTAAAACAGTTGCTAAAGCCAAGCGTTTTTTTTGTCCACCAGAAAGATTCGAAACTTTTTGATGTAAATCATCAAACTTTAATTTTGATAAAATTTGTTTGTATTGCGTATCAAAATCCCAAGCATTATGTTGCTCCATCAATTCAAAAGCTTTTTGATATGCTTCTGCATTTTCTGGATTTTCTAACGCTTTATTGTATTGTTCAATTACTTCCAACGTTTTATTTTCTGAAGAAAAAACAACTTCTTTAATGGTAAGCTTTGGATCTAACTCATCGTTCTGTGCTAAATACGAAATCTGAATTCCTTTTCTGCTAATTACTTGTCCTGTATCAGGAACATCTAAACCCGCAATAATATTTAAAATGGATGTTTTTCCACTTCCATTTTTGGCAACAAAGGCAACTTTTTGATCTTTGCTTATTCCAAAAGAAATATCTTCAAAAAGGATTCTTTCGCCGTAAGATTTAGAGATATTTTCTACTGATAAGTAATTCACTATAATTTTTTTACAAAGAACCTAAAAACTAATCAAACTATAAGAGGTTTTAGGTAATTTATCTTTTAAGAAATATTATAAATACTATCTTGCACTGTTATTTGTTGTTATTTTAATGAAATTAAGCATTACTTCTTTTTTTTTACTTCTTTTTTTATGGAATCCATTTGCTGGATTTTCACAAGATAGTATCCCTATTTCACCAAATTTAAAAGAGGAGAATTTTTTACAATTTCAAGATCATTTTTTTAAAGCATTAGCACAAAAATCTATTTATAATTATAGAGTTGCCATAGAAAATCTAGAAAAATGTAACGAGTTAAAACCAAATGATGTTTCGGTTTTATTTGAGCTTTCTAAAAATTATTTGATGATGAAACAGTTTTTAGAAGCAGAACAATACGCAATACAAGCTTTAAAAATTGCCCCAGATAATTATTGGGTTTTAGAGCATTTGGGAACTATATATTTAGCTTCTAGTAATATTAAAAGCGCAATTGTAATTCAAGAAAAAATTGTAGAAATAAACCCGAAAGGAAAAGAAAAATTGGTGTTTTTGTATTTTCAAAACAATCAATTAGAAAAGGCGAAAATGCTTTTGGCTGCTTTAGAAAAAGAAAATCAGTTGACACCAAATTTGATTCAATTTAGAAAGCAATTTTTTAAAAAAGTGGTTCAAAAAACAGCTATTAAAAGCGAAAATTTTCAAGATTTAATCGCCAAATTTGAATCTGATAAAAGCTTTGAAACGCTTCGTAAAATAGTAACTTTACCAACAATTACGAATAAGCAGTTGCTTTTTTACAGCAACAAAGGGTTAGAATTTTTTCCGGCGCAAGCATTTGTATATTTAATGAATGCTAAGGCACTAAACCAGAACAATAATTACAAAAAAGCAATAGAACAATTATCAAATGGAATTGATTTTGTAATTGATGATAAAAACTTAGAAGCCGATTTTTATGAAGAATTAGCCATAAGTTATGGTAAATTAGGCAACGAAAAGGAAGCAATAAAAAACAAAAATAAAGCGTTAGCATTACGTAAAAAATAAGAATAGAAATGAAATTTTTTAAAGTTTTATTAATTTTAATGTTAGCAGTTACTTCTTGTAAATCTAGCAAAACAACTGTTGGAAGTTCTGTTACAATAAAATCAATTACTGCAAGAAAAGTTTCTAAAAAACATCTTCAAAACGAGTTTGATAAAAATACTGTAGAAGCGAAACTTAAAGTTGCATATCAAGACAAAAACAACAATCAAAAATTAAGTGTAAAATTACGAATAGAAAAAGACAAAGTTATTTGGTTAAATGCTACATATATTGGCATTATTGTAGCAAGAGTTAAAATAACACCTAGTTCTGTTAGTTATTACGAAAAACTAAATAAAACGTATTTTAAAGGCAATTTTGAGTTGCTTAAAAACATCTTAGGAGCAGATATAAATTTTATACAATTACAAAACTTATTTTTAGGTCAAGCAATTTTTGATTTAAATGCTCAAAAATATAAAGAAGTTGTAGATAATAATGCTCATTTATTAATGCCAGTAGAACAAAAAGCATTATTTGATATTTTATTTTGGATCAATCCAATTCATTTTAAACTAGACAAACAAGAACTTCATCATTCACTTAAAAATCAAACATTAAAAGTTGCCTATACCAGATACTCAAAAATTGATGGAGAAATTTTTCCGAAGAACATCGAAATTAGAGCAACTGGAAATGATACATTTACAAATATTGATATAGAATTTAGATCGGTTATTTTTGATAAAGTATTTTTAACCCCATTTAAAGTTCCTAGCGGATATAAACAAGTTGTTTTTTAATGAAAGCTTTTAAACTTTTTTTCTGTGTTTTTCTGATCGCATTATTTTCAAATATTGCTGTATCTCAGGCGCAGACAAGAAAACAGTTAGAAGAAAAAAGGCAAAAATTAAAGCAAGAAATTTCTAAAGTAAACAAGTTGTTGTTTACCGAACAAACAAAAGAAAAAAATGCGTTAGATGCTTTAGAAGATCTGAATCAGAAGATTGTAACAAGAGCAGCATATATAGAATCTATCAATAAAGAAGCTGCATTTTTATCATCAGAAATAAAAGAAAACGAAAATAAAATTACCAAATTAAACAAGCAACTAACTGCTTTAAAGAAAGATTATGCCGATATGATTTTTAAATCGTATAAAAGCAACTCTAAACAAAGTCAGTTGTTGTTTTTAATGTCTTCTCAGAGTTTTCAGCAAGCATATAAACGCGTGCAGTACATGAAACAATATACGCAGTTTAGAAAAAAACAAGGACAAGAAATTGTTTTGCAAACAGATATCATCAAAAAACTAAACGATTCATTGTTGTTTAAAAAGCAAGAAAAAGACACGTTGATAAAAGTAGAAACTGAAGAGAAAGAAAAAATTGAAATAGATAAAAAAAATAAAACAAAGCTTGTTTCTCAAATCAAAAAGAAAGAAAAGCAGTATATCAAAGAAATAAAAGCGAAGCAAAAAGAAGATCGTAAAATTGCTGCTCAGATAGACAAGATTATTAAAGACGCGATTGCAAAATCGAATGTAACAAAAGGAAACAAAAAATCAACCAGATTTGCGCTAACGCCAGAAGCAAAAGCATTGGCAAAAAATTTTGAAAGCAATAAAGGAAAACTTCCTTGGCCTGTAAAAAGTGGTTTGGTTGTCAGAAAATTCGGGAAACAAAAGCATCCAACACTTGGAGGAATTACAATTACAAGTTCTGGTTTGCATATTGCAACAGAAAAAAGAGCGACAGCGCAAAGTGTTTTTAACGGAAAAGTTTTGGCAATCCAAGTTTTATCTGGCGGAAGAAAGGCCGTTTTAATTCAGCACGGAAATTATATTACCACGTATAATAATTTAGAAACCTTAGCCGTAGATAAAGGCGATAATGTTGTTACTGGACAAGTTTTAGGGAAAATATTTACCAATAAAGTTACTGGAAAAACCACGTTAATATTTGTGTTACACAAAGAAACGCAACGACAAAACCCTTCTAATTGGTTGCTAAAAAAGTAGTTTATTTAAACAAGGCTTTTAATTCAGTAGCATTGTTTGGTTCCAATTTTCCTGATAAAATTAAACTCAATTGTTTTCTTCGTAAAGCGCCATTAAAACGTTCTTTTTCTAATGCTGTTTCTGGTGTAATTTGCGGAACAGGAACTGGGCTTCCGGTTTCATCAACAGCTACAAACGTATAAATTCCTTCATTTACGCGCGCTCTTTCTCCAGATTCTCTATCTTCAATCCAAACATCAACATACACTTCCATAGAAGATTTAAAAGCACGAGAAACTTTTGCTTCTACTGTAACAACACTTCCAACAGGAACCGCTTTTGTAAATGCAACATGATTTACAGATGCCGTTACAACAATTCTTCTAGAATGACGACGAGCAGCAATACTACAAGATCTATCCATTCTAGCAAGGATTTCTCCACCAAATAAATTATTTAAAGGATTTGTTTCACCTGGTAAAACCATATCTGTTAAAACAGTTAATGATTCTTTTGGAGTTTTTGAATGCATTAGAAATAGGATTTTAAATTATCCGCAAAGATAAGTAATAAGAGATGAATCTTATTGCGATATTTGTATTAAAAAAAGAGGTTTAGTGTAATTTCTTTATTAACATCCAAGCATCTTCAGAATAAATATCTCTGATTTTTTCTAGATTTTTATATGCTTCTGCTCTAGTTTTAAAACTAGAATACGTTACTTGCGTTAAACCCCATTTATTTTTTCCGATAATTTCTGCTTTAAAACCTTTTGATTTTAATTGACGTAATTTTTTTTCTGCATTTTCAGGAAATTTAAAAGCACCAGCAATAATATGAAAGTTTTTAGGTGTTTCTTTTGCAACATTTAATTGAATTGTAGGCAACGGATCTCCAATAACAAAAGTTGCAGATTGAATTTTTTTCTCAACATTTAATTGTTGTTTTGCGTACTGTTCTTTTAATTGATTTGTTTGAACACTATACCAACCTATTGCACCAACCGTTAAAAAGATTGCAGCTACAGCAGCATATTTTATAAAACTAGACGACGATTTTTTAGCAACAACAGGCGTTAATTTTGTCGCTTGTTGTTGATATTCTAAACGTTTTACCGCAGGAGAACTTAATACGCTCATTCCAAAAGTTTCTATCAAATAATTTGATTCAGAATTTGGTTCAAATATTAGTTGATTTTCTTTGTTTAAAGACAAACTACCAACTTTATCAATAACAACAGCTTCCGTTTTTAATTGAGAATTCCAAGTTTGTACAACTTCATTAATTTTTTCTGATGCTTTTTCAAAAGAAATATTTTCTGATGAAGCAATATAATTTGCTAACAAACCATCATTATTTTTTAAATGCGAATTAAACGTAATTTGCTTTGTTGGCGGATAAAATGTATGTGAAAAATGATTTACTTTTGCCGAAATGGCGTTGGTTACAAATCCTCCAAAACCTGGTATAATTACGCAATCGTATCTGTATAATAAATCGTTGATGTAGCTAGCGAAAGTCATAGAAACAAAGTTAGTATTTTTTTGTAAAAAAAGCGAATGCAATTAGAAACTTATCAACAAAAATTTGTTGTATCTTGACTGTCAAATTATTGCGGTTTGAAAAAAGAAAAATTACTAGCCATTTTGCGTCTGCAAAATACAAAAGCTGTGGGCGATATTTCAGCAAAAAAGCTTATTGTCGCTACCGGAGATGTTCGTCAGATTTTTAAAGAGAAGCCAGCTACTTTATTAAAAATCAACGGAATTGGAACACGTGTTGTCAATCAATTATTTGATAATCAGCACAAAATATTGGCTGAAACAGAACTCGATTATATTCAGCAGAATAATATTGCAACTTCGTATTTTTTAGATGATGATTATCCAAAAAACCTACAACAATGTATTGATGCGCCTATTTTATTTTTTAAAGACGGTAATATAAATTTAGAAAACGAACGCATCATTAGCATTGTTGGTACAAGAAATATGACGTCTTACGGACGTGATTTTTGTAAAGAATTAATCAAGGATTTAACCACATACAATCCAATTATTGTAAGTGGTTTTGCATACGGAGTTGATATTTGTGCGCATAAAGAAGCGATAAAAAACAAACTACAAACCATTGCCGTTTTAGCACATGGATTTGAACAAATTTACCCAAAAACACATAAAAAGTACATCAATCAAGTGAATGAAAATGGCGGATTTATCACAGAATTTTGGCATGATGAAGATCCGTTAAGAGAACATTTTTTACAACGAAATAGAATTGTAGCGGGAATTTCTCAAGCAACAATTATCATAGAATCTGCAGAAAAAGGGGGCTCTTTGGTTACTGCCGATATTGCAAATTCGTACAGTAGAGATGTGTTTGCAGTTTCTGGAAGAACAACAGATCTATATAGTAAAGGTTGTAATGAATTGATAAAAAACCACAAAGCGGCGTTGTTAACTTCTGTAGAAGATGTTGCAAAAATGTTGAATTGGGATCTTGATTCAAAACAGAAAAAATCAAAAACTATACAAAAACAATTATTTGTTGAGCTGAATACGAACGAACAAAAAGTGTACAATTATTTGCTTAAAAACGGCAAACAACTCTTAGATATTATTGCCATAGAATGTAATCTTCCAGTTTACAAATTAGCACCTTTATTGTTACAATTAGAAATGAAAGGCGTTGTGCAACCTTTGCCAGGAAAATTGTTTGAGGTTGTTTGATTTATCCCTCTCGAGAAATCGAGAATCTAGACAAGTTTTGGTTTAAGAGCACCTTAGTATTTACAATTGATTTATAATTAAGTTGAAAAAAATAGCCTTTTGTCATTCCCTTGAAAAAGGGAATCCATAGAAAATAAATAAATGAAAACAATACATCAATATTATGTTTACATTTTAGCAAGTAAGATCAGAGGCACTTTGTATATTGGAATGACAAATGATTTACAAAGAAGAGTTTATGAGCATAAAACAGGAATAATAAAAGGATTTACTCAAAAATATGGTGTAAATAAGTTGATGTGTTTTGAAACGTTTCAATATGTAAATGATGCAATTGATAGAGAAAAACAATAAAAAAAATGGAACCGTCAATGGAAAATTGATTTGTTTGAAAAGGAAAATAAAAAATGGAATGATTTAGCTTCTGATTGGTATGATGATATTTTAAAAGATTAGTATGGATTCCCAATCAAGTTGGGAATGACAAAACGTTGTTATTTACTGTGAAGATTCTCCTCAACTTGTTTGAAGTGTAGTTTTTATCCCTATTTTTGATAAAAATCATACAAAATGGCATCCGAAGAAAAATTAATGTCGCAAAAAAAACCTGCTTTCCCAGTCAATCAGTTATTAAATGACTACTTGATTGAGAATAGTAGAAATATAAAAATTCCAATTTTTTATGATGACTTACTTCGCTTTCAAGGTTCTGTAGTTGTATATGATAAAAATGAAGAAGATACACTTTGGGTACGAACATATTATTCTGAATTTGAGCGACAAGAAATTGATTTAAGTTTAAAAAAAGTCTATACAATCTTGCATTCTAACGGAAATGAAGAAACCATTAAATACTTAAATATTGATGCTGTTGATTATTGTACGTTTGGAAACTCGAAACCTTTTCGTGTAAAAGTTCGAAATATTTTAAACGATAATTACACGTATTTTTATGTAAAAAAAACAGATGCCTCTCGTGTGTATGGATTAGAATTAGAACATATTTTATCACCTTATAATTTAAATTTTTTGGTGTACAAAGACACGCTAATTGAAGAACATATAGCTGGAATTCCTGGAGACGATTTTATCAAAGATTTTTTACCAAAATGTACAGAATCAGAAAAATCGCAAATTGCAAAAGAGTTTGTAAAGTTCAACGAACGTTGTATGATTCGGCTTTTAGGAGACATGCGTTCTTATAATTATGTGATTGTGCCAACGCACGATTTTGATCATATTGTGTATAAAATTAGAGCCATAGATTTTGATCAGCAAAGCTTTGAAGGAAAGTTTAAAGTCTATTATCCACAGTTTTTTAAAGAAAATAATAAAATGGTTTCTTTGGTGAGTGAAAAACTCCAAGATTCTTCTATTGAGCAATATAAAATAGAAGAACGATCTATCGTTGCAAAAAGAATTTTAAGTTCAGAGAATAGAATCAATCAGTTGATAAATGCCATGAAGCACGACACCATTTCTACTGATAAAAATGTAACGCTGTTAAAAAATCAAATTTTTGATTTTACGCTGGATGTAAACTTTAAGAAAAGCAATACTATGGGAGAAATTATTGAAACGGCTTTAGAGTTTGTAAAACGGAATTATCAAGACGAAAATCCTAAATAATTGTATATCTAATTATATTTTTGAAAAAAAAGATGTTTTTCTTGGTAAATTCGTTTTTTTTTTTTTTTAAGTTTGATTGTTTTTTAGAGAAAGAGTCGCTATCTTTCTTTATAAAATTGCTAGCAAATCCCCTAAAAAAGAGACCTATAAAAATTGCGCACTTTCTTTTTTAGATTTTTTTAGACCATTTAACTCGGTTAATTTAACCAAGTATAATTTTATGGATGTATATCTATTACATTCAGGTACAACTATTTTATAAATTTAAAAATTAAACAAAATGAAATGAAAAGAATATTAAAAATTACATATGCCATAGTTTTAACGGCATTACTTTTTGCTTGTAGCAAAGAGCAAGAAGCAGAACAAATTAGCTTAATTGATAACACTCAAAACATTAGTAAAATAATAAATTCTTTTGATGTTACACTTAAAAAAGCAATTATTAATCCTAAGTTAAAAAAAGAAGAACTAGGTAACATTTTTATTAATGAAGCAAGAAATAATGGGTTAAAAATTAATAAATTTGATGAAAATAAATTTTTAGTTAAAAATAATAATACACTCTTTTCTAAGGGGTACACAAATTTTGCAATCAGATTATCACAAACAGGAAATTATTTAACGAAAGAAGATTACATAAATGATTTAGCTAAACTCAGAAATGAAGTTGTTGTTTCAGATATTTCTATTGAAGAAAAGCAACTATTAGTAGATAGCATGGGCTTAATGACTGCATTTTCAGATTGGATGAGTACTTTAAAAAGCCCTTATGCTTCAAAAACAGCATATGTAAGTTGTGATGATGGCTGGTGGTCTTGTTGGGGTAAATGTGTTGCTGGAACTCTTGGAGGTGCTGTTAGTGGTGCTTTTGGTGGATGTGTAGGAGCAGGAGGTGTTGGTGCTCTTATAGGGTCTCTAGCGGGTGGCTTTCCTGGTTCATTAGCTGGGTTTGTTGCAGGCTGTTTCGTAGGTGAAATTGTTGGTGGTATATCAGGAGCTCTAATTGGTGCAGCAGCATCGTGTTAAAATATTAAACAATGAAAAATAAAAATACAATCCTTATTTTAATAAGCTTTTTCAGCTCTTTAATTCCTTTGGTTGTTTCTTTAATAGTATTTGTAGATAAAATACCATTAAAAAACACTGAAGAAAGTTGGAAATTTTTTGCTTCGCTAATTGGTTTTATTTTATCTCTTATACTATTTAACACAGTCGTTTTATCTATCTTTCTTTTAAAATTTATACCTAAAATTAAGTTGTGGTTAAAGGAAAATAGTAAAGTAGAAATTTAAGAAGTAAACTTTTAAACGAAGTATATAGTTTAAAACACATAACTAAAAGTAAAAAAGCAGAGAAAAATTAACTTTTCTCTGCTTTTACTTATTATAATATAATTACTTTCTAGAACGAACACTCTCAATCACAACGGTAGATAAAATCAACAAACCACCCAAAAATGTGTTTAAAGTCGGAATCTCATTCAAGAATAAAAACGCTAAAATAATTCCGAATATGGGTTGAATGCTGCTAATAATACTTGCAGTAGAAACTGAAAAATAAGTCAATTTCCGGACCATTAAAGTATGTCCGATTGCAGTTGTTAATAAACCTAACAACAGCAAATATGGCAATTGTGTTTCTATTCCAGAAGTATCAAAAAAGAACAAAAGAGGAGCTAATAAAATAGTAATAAAAAGGACTTGATAAAACATCAACATGGTTCCGTTATAATAAGCAACATGTCGTTTTAAAATTAAGATTCGCAACGAATAACACACCGCAGAAATTACACCTAAAATAATTCCTTGAACATGATTGCTTTCTAAATCAAATTCTGGAGCTAAAATGTAAATTCCGAGCAATACAACCAATCCCAAAACAATATGAATTGGATTGAATTTTGTTTTGATAAACAACGGTTCTAACAAAGCTGTAATCACTGGAAATGTATATAAAGACAACATTCCTAGAGCAACATTTGAGAGTTTTAAAGCGTAGAAATACGTAGTCCAATGTGCTGCCATAAAAATGGCTCCAAGTGTAAATGTGAAGAAATCTTTTTTAGAATGAATTTCAAGATTTATTTTTTTAAATCGACAATACGCATACAAGAAAAGTACAGCTAAAGAAGAACGCCACCAAACCATAATTGAAGGTGGCATTTCTATATATTTTCCTAAAACCCCAGAAGTACTTATAAATAAAGTAGCGAGTAAAAGTTCTGAAATGTGTTTTAGATGTTCGTTTTTCAAATTACACCGCTTTTAAAACAGACAATGCTTTAGAAACAGTATCTATATGAATAAAGGTAATTAATAAACGCAACCCTTTTTTGGTTTCTTTTTCTTTCATCACACAACTTTTTGGGTTTTGTTGAACGTATTTTAGCATGTTTGTGAAATCTTCCGTTTGATAAAAAGGACTTTGTTGATTAGAAACATAATAGCCAATCATGCGTTTTTTCTTCAGGATGATTTTTTCTAACCCAAGTTTTTTTGCCAACCATTTGATGCGAACACTGTCTAATAAATCTACTACTTGAACAGGGATTTCTCCAAACCGATCAGTGATTTCTGTTTCAAAATTCACCAATTCTTCTTCTGTTTTTAAGTCGCCCAATTTGTTGTATAAATTCAAACGTTCTGTAATTGAGTTTACATAATCATCTGGAAATAAAATCTCGAAATCAGTATCAATGGTTACCTCTTTTACAAACTCTTTTGGTTTCAGTTCATCTGCCGGATATAATTCTTTAAACTCGTTTTCTTTCAATTCTTCAATCGCTTCAGACAGAATTTTTTGATAAGTGTCAAATCCAATATCATTAATAAATCCACTCTGTTCTCCACCCAATAAATCTCCAGCTCCACGAATTTCTAAATCTTTCATGGCGATATTAATTCCGCTTCCCAAATCAGAAAACAACTCCAACGCAGATATTCGTTTTCTTGCATCATCTGTCATCATATGATAAGGCGGCGTGATAAAATAACAGAATGCTTTTTTGTTTGATCGACCAACACGTCCACGCATTTGATGTAAATCAGACAGCCCAAAATTATTGGCATTATTCACAAAAATGGTGTTGGCATTTGGAACATCCAATCCACTTTCTACAATGGTTGTAGAAACCAGTACATCAAATTCATTATTCATAAACCGAAGCATTAAATCTTCCAACTTTTTTCCTTCCATTTGCCCGTGTCCAATTCCGATTTTTGCAGAAGGAATTAAACGCTGTAATAAACCTGCAACTTCTTTGATATTTTCGATTCTATTATGAATAAAAAACACTTGTCCGCCTCTAGAAATCTCATACGAAACAGCATCTCTAATGGTTTCTTCAGAAAAGCGAATGACATTGGTTTCTATTGGATGACGATTTGGCGGCGGTGTATTTATGACTGATAAATCTCTTGCAGCCATCAAACTAAATTGCAAGGTTCTTGGAATTGGCGTTGCGGTTAATGTTAGCGTGTCAACATTTTCTTTGATGGTTTTTAATTTGTCTTTTACAGCAACACCAAATTTTTGTTCTTCATCAATAATTAACAATCCTAAATCTTTAAACTGAATACTCTTATTGGTCAATTGATGCGTTCCAATAACAATATCTACAGAACCATCTGCAATTCCCTCTATGACGCCACGTTTCTGATTAGCCGTTCTAAAACGGTTTAAATAATCTACCGTAACAGGAAAGTTTTTTAAACGCTCAGTAAATGTTCTAAAATGTTGATAGGCTAAAATTGTAGTTGGCACTAAAATAGCCACTTGTTTTCCATTATCAACGGCTTTAAATGCGGCGCGAATGGCAATTTCTGTTTTTCCGAAACCAACATCACCACAAACCAAACGATCCATTGGTTGTTGGTTTTCCATATCGGCTTTTACATCTTGAGTTGCGTATAATTGATCTGGTGTGTCTTCGTAAATAAAACTCGCCTCCAACTCATGTTGCATAAAGGTATCTGGTCTGTATTGAAATCCTTTTTGCAGCTTTCTTTTTGCGTATAACTGAATTAAATTAAACGCAATATGTTTAACTCTTGCTTTGGTTTTTTGTTTGATTTTTTTCCAAGCACCAGAACCTAATTTGTAAATTTTTGGTGCTTTTCCGTCTTTGCCATTAAATTTTGAAATTTTATGCAACGAGTGAATACTGATGTATAAAATATCGCGATCGCCATAAAATAATTTAATTGCTTCTTGCTTATTTCCTTCTACATCAATTTTTTGTAAACCACCAAACTTTCCAATTCCGTGATCTATATGCGTTACATAATCTCCAATTTCTAAATTGTTGATTTCCTTTAACGTAATGGATTGTTTTTTTGCATACCCATTTTTCAATCTGAATTTATGATAACGTTCAAAGATCTGATGATCTGTATAACAAACTATTTTTTCATCAACATCTATAAATCCTTCATGCAGTGGAAAAACGATGGTTTTGTAGCTAACATCTTTTTCTACATCGTTAAAAATATCATGAAAACGCTCAGCTTGTTTGTCGTTTACACAAAAAATATAATTGGTATACCCTTGTTTAGAGTAGTTGTTTAAATTGGTGATTAGCAAGTCGAATTGCTTGTTAAAAGAAGGTTGCGGTTTTGTGTTAAAAGTTATTGTAGACCTCACAGGTTTTAAAAACCTGTGAGGTCTAGTTTCACTTCCAAAATTGATCAAAGAAAAATCTTTAAGTTGATCTAAAATAAAATCGCCATTACAAAACAATTCTTCTGGATTTGCGTGTTTTATTTCTTTGGATAATTCTTTAAAAGCTTCGGTGGCTTTTGCATAAAAAGCATCTAATTTTCCAGTTAATAAATCAATATTTTGATGAAAAATAATTGTTTTAGACGAAATGTATTTTAGAAAACTTTCTCGTTTTTCTTGAAGTGTTTTGTTCTCAACATTTGGCATAATGCTGATTTTTTTAAGCTTGTCAATAGAAAGTTGTGTTTCCACATCAAAAGTTCGAATACTTTCTACTTCATCACCAAAAAACTCTATTCTATAAGGCTCATCATTAGAAAAAGAAAAGACATCTATAATTCCGCCACGAACAGAAAATTCGCCAGGCTCGGTAACAAAATCAACACGCTTAAAATGATACTCAAACAATACTTCGTTTACAAAATCTAACGAAAGATTATCGCCAATACTTAATTTTAAAGTGTTTTTTTCAAGCTCTTTTTTAGTAACAACTTTTTCAAATAAAGCATCAGGATACGTAACAATTACTGCAGGTTTTTTTTGCGAATTAATTCTGTTTAACACTTCTGATCGCAGTAAAATATTTGCATTATCAACTTCTTCAATTTGATAAGGTCTTCGGTAAGAACCCGGATAAAACAATACATTTTTATCGCCCAATAATTGTTCAAAATCATTTAAATAATAAGCAGCTTCTTCTTTATCATTAAAGATTAAAAGATACGGTTTTTCTGCTTTTTTAAAAGTTTCGGAAATAACAAAAGACAACGACGAACCCACCAAATTCGAAATTTGAAAATGGTTTTTATCATGTTGAAGTTTCGATAAAATCTGCATTGTTTTAGCAGAATTTTTATATCGATTGATAATAATCTCTTTACTCAATTCAACTATTTTTAGCAAATGTACTATAACTATTTGTAATAATTTAATCTCTAAACTCAGTTTAAAAAAAATACAATAACTTTATAAAAAATTAGTTATTAAAAGAATAAAAAAACAAGTATGTTTAAATCATTAAAATTATTTATTGTATTACTATTTGTTGGTTTTCAAACTATTGCGCAGAATAAAGAAAACAAATGGGTGGTTGGTGCAGGTATTGGTGTTGCAAAGTTTGCGTCTGAAGATGCAAAGGTTGTTGGAGATCAGTTTAATTTTCAACTTCCAAAAGTAAATGTTTCACGGTACTTTTATAATGGTTTAACGTTAGATGCCGGTCTTTCATTCAATACAATTAATAAAATTCCAAGTCTTTTTAAAAATAGTGTACCTTATTTTTCGGTTGATATCACCACGAGATATGATTTTGGAAAGATGAATGATAATTTAGTTCCATATATTGCTTTTGGAGGAAGTTTTGTTAGTGTTAACAGTAAAGCGGCTTCAACATTTAATTTGGGCGGTGGCGGAACTTTTTGGTTAAATCCGCGCTATGGTATAAATGTTCAATTACTTTTTAAAAATGTTTTAAAAGATACTGCTACGGCTAAACCACATATTTACTTTTCTACAGGTATTGTTTATAGTTTAAAGCTACGTACGTTGATACCGAGATTATGGAACACAACCAATTAATTTACCTTTTTTAATTCCTCTTCATATTCCAACTAAACCCAGTAGAAAAATATGTCATCCCATAGTTTAAACCTGTTCCGTAAGAAATATCAAATTGTAAATTATTGGTTGATAGATAGGTAAAGCCAGTATCAAAACTTGCGAGATGTTTTTTAAATTCATTAAACCCACCAAAAGACTCAAGATAAAAATTTAATTTTTCTGAGAGAGAAAACCCAAAGGATAAAGAGTATGTAAGATTTCCCTTTTCTTTCTCAAAATAATCATAACCTACGTTATAACCAACACTTACTTTTTCAGATACGGAATGTGATATCGAAAGCTTGTTAATTGTTCCTAGTTTATCATTCGTTATTTCTCTTTTTGCTGTTGGAATAATCAAATGAGATAAAAAAGCGATTTCAGTATTTACGTTTTCTTTTTTAAATAGTTGAATTTTGGCTCCAATTTGTAAATCACTAATTCCTCCATTTTTTAAGGAACTATTTAGAGTTTTATTTGTTTCAAACTGTGTTAGTAACCGCACTTCAAATTTTTCTGAGACTCCATATCTCCATAATACAGAAGGATAAGCGTTGGACTGTATTCCGTTAGACCTTAGAAGTAAAATACCCATTTCTATTTGCAAACTTTTAAAAGAAACTGTCGATGAACTTTCTGTTTGATCGGGCCTATCTGTTATAATATTTTGAGAGAAACTTATAAGCGTTATAAATAAGAATAAAAGAGTGTTTATTTTTTTTATTGTGTTCATTTTTTATGTAAATCTACAACAAATATAAAATAATTTTTAGATAAGACTAAAAATTATTTTATATGTATCAAAAAAATAATATATTTGTTCTATAATTAATAGGATATGTTTACATTTTCTGAAGAGAATTACCTAAAAACCATTTATCATATTAGCAGCTCATCAAATAAAGGTGTAAGTACAAACGCTATTGCAAAAAAGCTTAAGACTAAAGCATCTTCTGTTACAGATATGATAAAAAAACTGGCTGAAAAACAAGTTTTAGTTTATAAAAAATACCAAGGAGTTTTATTAACTGAAGAAGGAGAGAAATCAGCAGCACTGATTGTTAGAAAACACAGATTATGGGAAGTTTTTTTGGTAGAGAAATTAAATTTTAATTGGGATGAGGTGCACGATGTTGCCGAACAACTGGAACATATAAAATCTTCTAAATTAATTAATGAGATTGATGCTTTACTTGGTTTTCCAAAACACGATCCTCATGGAGACCCAATTCCAGATTCCGAAGGTAATCTTCATCAAATAGAAAAAAAACTTCTATCAACTTTAAAAATAAATGATACCGGAATTTGTGTTGGAGTAAAAGATTCTTCTTCTGCTTTTTTGCAATTTTTAGACAAACTACAAATTGCTTTAGGCCAGAAAGTTGAGGTGTTAGAAAAAGAAGATTTTGATGATTCTATGACAATAAAAATCAACCAAAAAAAGATAATAATTTCACATAAAATTGCAAATAATTTATACATACAAAAACAATGAGCACATTTGATCAAATAGTTGCATTTGCAAAAGAAAATCCCATTTGGGCAGCATTATATGCGTCTTTATTTACTTGGGGTTTAACAGCTTTAGGGGCGGCATTAGTGTTTTTCTTTAAAAAAATGAATAGAGCTGTTTTAGACGGAATGTTAGGTTTTACAGGCGGCGTTATGGTTGCGGCAAGTTTTTGGAGTTTGTTAGCACCAGCAATTGAGAATAGCCCGGGAGAAGGGTTTGTAAAAGTATTGCCTTCTGCAATTGGATTTGCGATTGGAGCTTTAGCATTGTTTGGAATGGATAAAATTTTACCACATTTACACATTAATTTTAAAGAAAGTGAAGCAGAAGGAGTAAAAACGGGTTGGCATAAAACAACACTGTTAGTAATGGCAATTACGCTGCATAATATTCCTGAAGGATTGGCGGTTGGAGTTTTATTTGGAGCAGCATCTACCTTGGTTGGTGTAGAACAAACAGAAATGATTATTGCTGCAATTTCATTGGCAATCGGAATTGGAATTCAGAATTTCCCTGAAGGATTTGCAGTTGCAATGCCATTAAGAAGACAAGGAGTTAGTAGGTTTAAAAGTTTTTGGTACGGACAATTATCTGCAATTGTTGAGCCAATTGCAGCTGTTTTAGGAGCAGTTGCAGTTTCATTTTTTACACCGATTTTACCATACGCATTAGCATTTGCAGCAGGAGCAATGATTTTTGTTGTTGTAGAAGAGGTAATTCCAGAAACACAACAAGATAAATATACAGATATTGCTACTTTAGGTTTTATTGGCGGTTTTATTGTAATGATGTCTTTAGATGTTGGCTTAGGTTAACATTGTATTTAAAATAAAATAAAAAAATGTCATTCCCACGAAAGCGGGAATCTTTTTTTAGCTAAATTGCTAACTAAATTTTTAATCCGTTTTTTTGCAAGCAACATCAAATTTTCAAGTATATAATGCATCCGCAGGAAGCGGAAAAACGTTTACGCTTGTAAAAGAATATTTAAAAGTGGTGTTACTATCTGAAGATCGTTTTGTTTTTCAGAAAATTCTTGCCATTACGTTTACCAACAAAGCGGCGTCAGAAATGAAAGAGCGTGTGTTGAAAAACTTACAGCTTTTTTCTGAAGGAAAAGAAAATAATGAGTTTTTAGACATTCTTAAAGAAACCCAACTTGATAAAAGCACAATTCAGAAAAGAAGTAGCATAATTTTAGAAGCAATATTACAAAATTACAGCGCTTTTGCAATTACTACCATTGATAGTTTTACGCATAAAATAATTAAAAGTTTTGCGTTTGATTTAGGACTAAATTTAAATTTTGAGGTAGAATTAGACTCTGATACATTATTGTCTTTAGCGGTAGATATTTTGGTTTCTAAAATCGGCGTAGAAAACGATATTACAAATACATTGATCGACTATTCTTTAGACAAAGCTAAAGAAGATAAATCTTGGGATATTTCTAGAGATTTAAATGAATTCGCAAAGATTTTATTGAAAGATGAAAATGCAAAGCATTTTAAAAAGTTAAGCTCAAAAACGATTAGCGATTTTACATCATTAAAAAAGAAATTGTTAAAGCAGCAAAATAGTATTGAGAAAGAATTTACAGAAATAGGAAATACTGCTTTAGAAATTATAAAAAATACTGGATTAGAACATTCTGAATTTGGATACGGAGGAGAGGTACCAAATCACTTTGTGAAATTGATAAATTATAAGTTTATTAAACCAGACATTTTAAAATTTGATGGTAGATTAAATAAAACAATTGAAGAGAATAAAAATTTTTCAGCATCCAAAACATCAATAAATTCAAGACAACTTATTGATGAGATTAAAGGTGAATTAATTGATTTATATTGTCAATCAAAAGAGGTTTTTGAAGAAAAAAATTCGATTTACAGATTAAATGAATTAGTGTTAAAAAGTCTTATCCCACTTGCCGTTTTAACTAAAATAAACTCAGAATTAACAACCATAAAAGAAGAAAATAACATTCGGTTAATTTCTGAATTTAATCAATTGATTTCTAATAACATTAAAGAAGAACCAGCACCATTTATTTACGAAAGAATCGGACAAAAATTTATGTATTATTTTATTGATGAAATGCAAGATACATCAATATTACAATGGCAAAATCTGATTCCGTTGATAGAAAATGCCTTAGCACAAGAAAAAAGCAATTTATTGTTGGTTGGCGACGGAAAACAAGCTATTTATCGTTGGCGTGGCGGAAAAGCAGAACAATTTATTAAACTCGGTTCAGAAGATCAAAAAGAACGGAACTCAAATCCATTTCAGATTTATAAAGAAGTAAAAGGTTTAGACACAAACTATAGAAGTTATAGCGAAATAATTGATTTTAATAACTCATTTTTTCAATATGTTTCTGGGCATTTTCAAAACCCAATGTATCAACAACTTTTTGAGGATGGAAACAAACAAAACCCTACACAAAAACAAGGCGGATTTGTATCGATAGATTTTTTAGAAAAATTGGAAGATAAAGAAGAAAACGAATTGAAATACGCTAAGAAAGTACATGAAATTATAATCAATTTAGATGTTAATTTTTCGAGAAAAGATGTGTGTGTTTTAGTAAGAAGAAAAAAAGAAGGGGTTGCGGTAGCAAATTATTTATCAGAAAAAGGAATCGAAATAATTTCGTCGGAAACTTTGTTGATTCAGAACAGTAAAAAAGTAAATTTTATTGTCAATTTATTGCAAGTAATTCAACATCCAAAAGACCACGAAACGTGGTTAAACATTGTTTACTTTTTGCACGATCATTTAAACATTAAAACCGATAAACATCATTTTATTGCTTTTTTTGATATAAAAAATGGCGATAATTTTTTCAAATCAATTGCAGAATACAACATTCAGTTTGACCTAGATGATTTTACAAAATTGCCATTTTACGAAAAAATAGAAGAAATTATCAGAGCTTTTAATTTAGCAGAAGAATCTGATGCATACATTCAATTCTTTTTAGATGTGGTTTTTGAACAACAAAAAAAAGGAACTGAAATTCAGCAATTTTTAGATTTTTGGAATCTTAAAAAAGAGAAATTAAGTATTGTTGCTCCAGAAGCAGAAAATGCAGTTCAAATAATGACCATTCATAAATCGAAAGGATTGGAATTTCCGGTGGTTATTTTTCCGTATAATATTGATATTTATTATCAAAAAAACCCAAAAACATGGTTGACAAATTTATCAACAGAACAATTTGAAAGTTTTGATGAATTGTTGGTAAATTCAACTTCAAGTATTAAAAATATTGGAGAAAAAGGTGTAGAAATAGATAAAAATCAACGAGAAGAATTAGAGTTGGATAATTTTAATTTGTTATATGTTGCTTTAACAAGATCAATAGAACAATTGTATATAGTAACAGAAAATAAAGAGAATTCAAGCGTTGAAGGTAGAACAAAAAACATTTCAGGAATTCTGATAGATTATTTAAAAGAAAACGGTAAGTGGTCTGATGAAAAATTAACCTATAATTTTGGTGATAAAAATAAAGTTAGCGATTCTAAAAAAACGATTTCAACATCGATTGTTCAAAAAGAATTTATAAGTAATTCTTGGAGACAGCACAATATTTATATGGTAGCAAATTCTTCAAAACTATGGGAAACGGCACAAGGAAAAGCAATAGAATATGGAAATTTAGTACACGAAATGCTTTCGAAAGTACAAGTGAAAGAAGATGTAGAAAACGTAATTCAACACTACTTACATCAAGGTTTTTTGAATTCTGAAAACTCAGAAAAAATAAATAAATTACTTTTTAAAGTGGTAAATCATCCGAAGTTAAAAAACTATTATTCTAATGAGGCTATAGTTTTTAATGAGCGAGAAATTGTATCAAAAGACAATCATATTTTTATTCCTGATCGATTGGTTTTTAATTCAGAAAACGAAGTCATCATCATTGATTATAAAACCGGAAAACCAGCGAAAGAATATCATCAACAGTTAATAAATTACGAAGACGTGCTACTTTCTATGGACTTAAAGGTGGTAAAAAAAATAATTATATATATAAACGAAGAAATTACAATCGAAGAATTTTAATTTATCTTTGTAAAATCAAAAAAACAAAAAATGTACGGAAATATAAAAGAGCAGTTACAGCAAGAACTACAGGGGATAAAAGATGCCGGATTGTATAAATCAGAGCGTATTATTACATCATCTCAAGATGCAATAATAAAAATTGCAACAGGTGAAGAGGTAATTAATTTTTGTGCAAATAATTATTTAGGATTATCAAATCACCCAGAAGTTATTCAGGCCGCAAAAGACACCATGGATACGCATGGGTTTGGAATGTCATCAGTTCGTTTTATTTGCGGAACACAAGATATTCATAAAGAATTAGAAGCAAAAGTTGCGGAGTTTTACAAAACTGAAGATACTATTTTGTACGCGGCAGCTTTTGATGCAAATGGTGGGGTTTTTGAGCCGTTATTATCAAAAGAGGATGCTATTATTTCTGATAGTTTAAATCACGCTTCAATTATAGACGGAGTTCGTTTGTGTAAAGCAGCGCGTTATCGTTATGATAATAATGACATGAGTTCGTTGGAAGAACAATTAATTGAGGCCAATAAAATAAATCATCGTTTTAAAATTATTGTAACAGACGGAGTTTTTTCTATGGACGGAATTGTTGCTAAGCTCGATGAAATTTGTGATTTAGCAGATAAATATGATGCATTGGTTATGGTAGATGAGTGTCATGCTGCTGGATTTATTGGTAAAACAGGAAGAGGAACAGTAGAGTTGAAAAACGTAATGGACCGAGTTGATATTGTAACTGGTACTTTTGGAAAAGCATTAGGTGGTGCTATGGGCGGCTACACAACAGGAAAAAAAGAAATTATTGAAATTTTACGTCAACGTTCTAGACCTTATTTGTTTTCAAACTCTTTAGCACCAGCAATTGTAGGAGCATCATTAAAGGTGTTTGATTTAATTGCTAATGATACTTCACTGCGTGATAAATTAGAATGGAACACAAATTATTTTAGAACAAAAATGCAAGAAGCTGGTTTTGATTTGGTTGGGGCAGATGCAGCAATTGTTCCCGTAATGCTATATGATGCAAAATTATCTCAAACAATGGCAAATATGTTATTAAAAGAAGGAGTTTATGTTATAGGGTTCTTTTTTCCAGTAGTTCCTAAAGAAAAAGCAAGAATCAGAGTGCAGCTTTCAGCCGCTCATAATAAACAACATATTGATAAAGCAATTAATGCGTTTATTAAAGTCGGAAAAACACTTAATGTTTTATAATATAAGTAGCTAAGCTATTTAAAATTTACATTTTTTTTTAAAAAATCTTTGTAAATACATTTTAACAACTTACATTTGTAATCTTAATAAAGAACTTTTTAATTTAAAAATTTGATAATGAAACATTTAAAAATAGCTGTGATAGCTTTATTTACATTTGTGATGGTCGCAAATGTAAACGCTCAGGATTCTAACAATCCATGGGCAATTACCTTAGGTTTTAACTCTATAGATATAAGGGGAGGAAAATCAATTTCAGATATTGCGAACGATTATTTAGGAACTGGAGATTGGAATACTCTTCCAGCTATTTCTAGAATTGGTGCAACGAAGTATTTACAAGATGGTTTTTCTTTGCAGTTGGCAGGGTCTTTAAATAAAGTAAAAACTTTTAGCACAAAGAATGATTCAGATATGATGTATTATGCTTTTGATGCTAATGTGTTGTATGATGTAAATAAATTAGTTGAATTAGCATTTGGCTCTACTACAAAATGGTTTGATCCTTATGTTTACTTGGGTGGAGGATATACTTCATTAGATGGAAATGGTGAAGCAATGCTGAATGTTGGAGCAGGTTTTAATGTTTGGTTCAAAGAAAATGTTGGTTTAAATTTACAATCTGGAGCAAAACGTAATTTTTCTGGAGAAGTTGCCGATCATTTTCAACATACTATTGGTGTAATCTTTAAGTTTGGAGGAAAAGATACTGACGGTGACGGAGTATATGATAAAGATGATTCTTGTCCTGATGTTGCTGGTTTAGCGGCTTTTAATGGTTGCCCAGATGCTGATGGTGATGGGGTTCAAGACTCTAAGGATTCTTGTCCATACGTTGCTGGTTTAGCTGCTTTAAATGGATGTCCAGATGCTGATGCAGATGGTATTGCTGATAAAGATGATATGTGTCCAAATGAAAAAGGATCTGCCGCTAACAGAGGTTGTCCAGATTCAGATGGAGACGGAGTTGTAAATAAAGACGATAATTGTCCGAATGTTGCAGGACCTGCAGCTAACGGAGGTTGTCCTTGGCCAGATACTGATGGTGATGGTGTTTTAGATAAAGATGATAATTGTGTTAATGAAGCAGGGCCTGCCTCAAATAATGGATGTCCAGAGCCAGTGATTACTGATGCAGCTGTACAAACAATTAACATGGGAGCTAAGTCTATCTTGTTTAACACAGGAAAATATAGCTTTAAGCCTGGTGTTACTTCTAAATTAGATGATATTGTTGCTATTATGAATCAATTTCCAAAAGCTACTTTTATGATTGAAGGCCATACTGATAGTTCAGGAGGAGCAGCAGTTAACTTAAGAATTTCTGAAAGAAGAGCAATGGCTGTTAGAGATTACTTTGTTAAGAAAGGAATTTCTACTGATAGATTAGAAGCAAAAGGATTTGGAGAAGGTTCTCCTATTGACTCTAACAAAACAAGAGATGGAAGAGCACACAACAGAAGAGTAGAAATTAAAGTTGCTAATAACAACTAAATTTTAAACTTTATAAAAATTAAGCCTCATACATTGTGTGAGGCTTTTTTCATTTTGTATTTTTCTTAAAAATTGTTGTGTTTTTTAATGCTAAATAAAGCTTCAGAATAAATAATATTTCATTTCTTTTTTCCTTTGAAAAAATCCTTAAAACGTTTTTAATTTAGCATTAAATAAATTATCTTTGCACCTCTTAAAAAGAGGTGTAATAAACACAAAATAAAATAACTAACATTAATTAGATACTATAATGTCTACAACAACAGGTAAAGTTTCACAGGTTATTGGTCCAGTAATCGATGTAGAGTTTAATACGGAAACCGCTGCTCTTCCAAAAATTTATGATTCGTTAGAAATTACTAAAACTGACGGTTCTCTTTTAGTTTTAGAAGTTCAACAACATATTGGAGAAGATACAGTTCGTACAATCTCAATGGATGCTACTGACGGTTTGCAAAGAGGACAGGAAGTTAGAGCAACAGGAAGTCCAATTCAAATGCCAATCGGTGGCGATATCTACGGAAGATTATTTAATGTAACAGGAGACGCTATTGATGGTTTAGGAAATCTAGATAAAGAAGGAAATAATGGTTTGCCAATTCATAGAGCAGCGCCAAGATTTGAAGATTTATCTACCTCTACTGAAGTATTGTTTACAGGAATTAAAGTTATCGATTTAATTGAGCCGTATGCAAAAGGAGGTAAAATTGGGTTATTTGGTGGAGCAGGAGTAGGAAAGACAGTACTAATTCAAGAGTTAATTAATAACATTGCAAAAGGACACGGTGGACTTTCTGTATTCGCAGGAGTAGGAGAAAGAACTCGTGAAGGAAACGATTTATTGAGAGAGATGTTAGAATCTGGAATTATCAAATATGGAGATGATTTTATGCATTCTATGGAAGAAGGAGGATGGGATTTATCTAAAGTAGATAAACCAGGAATGAAAGACTCTAAAGCAACTTTTGTGTTTGGACAAATGAATGAACCACCTGGAGCACGTGCTAGAGTTGCATTATCAGGATTAACAATAGCAGAATATTTCCGTGATGGAGCGGGAGAATCTCAAGGAAAAGATGTTCTTTTCTTCGTAGATAATATTTTCCGTTTTACACAAGCAGGTTCTGAGGTTTCTGCTTTATTAGGACGTATGCCTTCAGCAGTAGGTTATCAACCAACATTAGCAACAGAAATGGGGGCAATGCAAGAGCGTATTACTTCTACTAAAAAAGGCTCTATTACATCTGTACAAGCAGTTTATGTACCAGCTGATGATTTAACAGATCCAGCACCAGCAACAACATTTGCGCATTTAGATGCAACTACAGTATTGTCTCGTAAAATTGCTGAGCTTGGTATTTATCCAGCAGTAGATCCTTTAGATTCTACTTCTAGAATTTTATCAGCAGATATCTTAGGTGACGAGCATTACGATTGTGCAACAAGAGTAAAAGAATTATTACAACGTTATAAAGAATTACAAGATATTATTGCAATCTTAGGAATGGAAGAATTATCTGAAGAAGATAAATTAGCTGTTCATAGAGCAAGACGTGTTCAACGTTTCTTATCTCAACCTTTTCACGTGGCAGAGCAATTTACAGGAATTCCAGGTGTATTAGTAGATATTAAAGATACAATTAAAGGATTCAATATGATAATGGATGGAGAGTTAGATAAATACCCTGAAGCAGCATTTAACTTAAGAGGATCAATTCAAGATGCAATTGATGCTGGAGAGAAAATGTTAGCAGAAGCATAAAAATTAGCTTAAAGCCAAAAGCTTAAAGCCAAAAGCAATAAAAATATGTTTTTAGAAATTGTAACACCAGAAGCTATTTTATTTTCATCAGATGTAGATTCTCTTTCTGTACCTGGTAAAGACGGGAATTTTCAGCTATTAAACAATCACGCACCAATTGTTTCTGTTTTAAAAGAAGGAACAGTACAAATACATGTGCATAATCAAGAGCATCTAGAATTAAATGATTTGAAAGGTAAATTGGTTCGACTTGCAGATGATGATAAAGTATTAACTTTAGCAATTAACTCTGGTACTATTGAAATGAAAGATAATAAAGTAATTTTATTAGCAGATTAATTTCAAAGACGATAAAAATTTAAGACCTCATTTTAATGAGGTCTTTTTTTGCTCTTTTGTTAAATATATGTTAACGGAATTAGTAAAGTTTGCCATGTTATTTCTTTTAAGGTACTTTAGTTTTTGTATTCTTAAAACAAACAACTAACATTATGAAAAATATTAGACTGGTATTCTTACTTGTTTTTGTTACTAGCTTAGTAACAGCACAGCAAACACCTAAACCAAATTATAGACAAGCAGCAAAATATTCACCTAAAAACCTAGCAAAATTAGTGCATTCTACTTCTGTTAGCCCTCATTGGCTAAAAAAAGGAAATCGGTTTTGGTATCAATACAAAACTTCAGACGGAGCAAATTATTATTTGGTTGATGCAGACAGAAAAACCAGAACAACACTTTTTGACAATGTTAAAATGGCAAAATGGCTAACAGAAATCACTAAAGACCCATATGATGGTCAACATCTACCGCGTTTTAGTTTTAAATTTAATGAAGCTGAAACAGCAATTCGTTTTAGAGTAACATCAACAGAAGAAGTTATTGCTAAAGAAGATGAAAAACCTAACAAAAAGAATGATAAAAAAGCAAAAAGTAAAAAGCCTAAAATGGAAAAGAAAGTGTATCACCTAGAATATAGATTAGGCGGTAACGGATTAACCATTATAGACAATGAAAAAGAAGCAAAAAAATGGAAAAACTGGGCAAATATTGCTCCTGATAGCTCTATCGTTTTATTCTCAAAAAACTTTAACATTCATTGGATGGATAAAGCCAACTTTTTAAAAGCAGTTAAAGATGAAAAAGATTCTACAATTGTTGAGCATCAATGGACAAAAGATGGTGTAGAAAACTACGGTTACGGCGGTGGTGGAAGAGGAGAAAACAACGAAACTAAAATTAAAAACAAAGACAAACGAAAAGGGGTTTGGGGAACATGGTCTCACGATTCTAAAAAATTCGTTTTTCAAAAATCAGATTCAAGACATATCAAAGATTTATGGGTAATTAATTCTGTATCAAGCAAAAGACCAGTTCTAGAAACATATAAATATCATATGCCAGGAGAACAAGAATATTATAAATCTGAATTATTAATTTTTGATATTACTTCTAAAAGTATTGTCAATGTAGCATTAGACACTATAAAACAACAAAGTGTATCGGTTTTTAGAGCACCTTCAAAACAATCGAGTAGAGATGATGATTTTAGACCTTCATTATTATTATCAAAAAAAGGAAAATTATATTATAGTGTAATTAGTAGAGATCGTAAAAAATACGATGTTTGTGTTGCAGACTTAGAAACAGGAAAATCAAAAGTACTTATTGAAGAACGTTTTAATACCTACATAGAATCTAGGCCGTTAATTTTATTTAACAACGAAACCGAAATGTTGCACTGGGCAGAACGTGATGGTTGGGCACATTTTTACTTATATGATGCTAACGGGAAATTAAAAAATCAAGTTACAAATGGAGATTATCATGTCGCTGGTTTTTCTGGCTTAGATGAAAAAACAAGAACTTTATATTTTACAGCAAATGGTGTAAATAAAACGCAAGACCCTTATTTTGAACATTTGCATAAAATAAATTTAAACGGATCAGGAATGCGTACTTTAAATTCTGGCGATTTTACCTCAAGAACAAGTATGGCAGATTCTAACAAGTATTTTGTGAGTAATTTTTCTAAAGTAAATACCATTCCAAAAGCTGAATTGCGGACTGCTAATGGTAGATTAGTTATGAAATTAGAAGAAGCTGACTTATCTCAATTGTTTGCTTCTGGTTACAAATTTCCAGAAACATTTAAAGTAAAAGCGGATGATGGAATCACTGATTTATACGGAGTGATGTACAAACCTTTCGATTTTGATTCTACAAAAGTATATCCATTATTAGAATATGTGTATCCAGGGCCACAAACAGAATCTGTTAACAAATCTTTTTCTTATAGAATGGATCGCTTAGATAGAATGGCACAGGTTGGTTTTGTGGTAATTACTTTAGGAAATCGTGGTGGACATCCAGATCGTTCTAAATGGTATCATAATTACGGTTATGGAAACCTAAGAGATTACGGATTAGCAGACAAGAAATATGTAGCAGAGCAACTGGCAAACAAACACAGTTTTATTGATATTTCTAAAGTTGGAATTTATGGTCATTCTGGAGGCGGATTTATGTCAACTGCAGCAATGTTAGTATATCCAGATTTCTTTAAAGCTGCGGTTTCATCTGCAGGAAACCATGATAATAATGTGTATAATAGTTGGTGGAGCGAAACGCATCACGGAGTAAAAGAAGAAATAGATGAAAAAGGAAAGATTTCGTATAAATACAAAATTGATACCAATCAATCTATAGCAAAAAACTTAAAAGGACATTTAATGTTAATTCATGGTGATGTTGATAATAACGTGCATCCAGCAGGAACCATTAGAATGGCAAACGAATTGATAAAAGCGCACAAGCGTTTTAAATTTATGACAATGCCAGGACAACGTCACGGATTTGGAAGTATGACAGAATACTCTTTTTGGTTACGTGCAGATCATTTTAGCAAATACTTTTTAGGTGTAGAAGCGACAAGTGTAGATATTACAGAAATGAATAGAGACGAACCTAAGAATAAATAGATTCTTTATAAAGTAAAAACGCCGAGCTTAGCTCGGCGTTTTTTTATGTTATTTAATTAGAGGTTTTACTTTTTATCTAACCATTCTTTTCTGTTTTTTAACATTTCTGGAGTTACTTCTAATCCCGCTTTTTCATACGTCATAATTGTATAGCTAGGATCTTTTATCAACTTTACTTTTATAGTTCTTAGTTGATTGTATCTACTAAACTGAATCGTTGCTGTATCTCCAATTGTATAATTGCTTAAAATTGTATTTACAGAATTTCTATTACCAACAACATGGTTATCAATTGCAATAATTTTATCTCCAGAATTGATTCCTGCTTTATACGCTGGACTTCCAATTTGAGCGTTATTTCTAACAATTCCGTTAGAAGTTGAAACTCCTAAAAACACTTTTTCACTATCTCGTTTTAAAACAACACCAACTCTTTTAAACAGAGGCTCGTAATTTGGCATGGCACTTTTATATATAAAATGAGAAAAGAAATAATCTCCAAATAATTTTCCTGCGTATTTGTTTAACGCCTGATTTAAGTCATCAACCGTGTATGGTTTTTCTTTTTTTCCGTAGGTTTTCCAAACAGATTTCATAAAATCATCTAAATTTAGATTTCCTTTTTCGTTCCGTAAAGCCAAATCCAATGCCAACCCTAAAGCACTTCCGTAAGAATAATAAGAAATAAAGGTGTTTCCTCTATTTACAGGATCTACAGAAGTTGCAGCATCAACAAAAGGCGCTTGATAGCTCATTTCTATTGGATTAAAAAATGATCTTCCTGGAGAATTCCATACATAGTTAAAAGTTCCGTTTAAGCTATTGATATAGTTTTCTTGAGACATTAAACCAGCTCTTGTAAGAAACAAATTTGTGTAATAGCTTGTAAATCCTTCAGCAAACCATAATTCGCCACTCATATTTGCTTCTTCAAAACTAAAAGGTTCTAAAGATTGTGGTCTAATTCGTTCTACATTCCAAGCATGGAAAAATTCATGAGAAACTGTTCCAAGATTTCCTTTCATTCCGCCATTTGCCAACGTTCTTGTACTTGTAACAACAGTAGAATTTCTGTGTTCCATTCCGTCTCCACTTGCATTTGGTACATAACATGCTAAAAAGACATACTCGCCATAATCAAACTTTGGCAACTCACCAAAAACAGCCATTTGTTGTAATACAACTTTCTTTACTTGCTCAAAATATTCATCAGCTTCTGCTTCAGTACCAATATTGTGTAAAGCTAATTTTACTTTTAATTTTTCTCCATCTGATTCTACATCAAAAGAACGAACTAAGTGATTACTAAGTTCAGTTGGACTATCCATAAAATACTGCATGTTTGGCGCATAATATGTGTTATCAAACATTGGTTTTAATTGAGTAGCAATTTTCCAATCTTTTCTCGGATTAAAAGTAATTTGAATAGGAGTTTCTTTTAAAGATGGTGCAAACATAAATGTTGCAGGAATATTTAAATGCGCATGCGTTTCATCAATTTGTGCATAAGTTCCACCACCACGATTTGCAAATAATGTATATGTAACAATTACGGTTCCATCATGAGAAGCAACATCCCATTGATATGGATTTGGTCTTGTAATTGTTAACGCCTCTCCTTTACTATTTGTTGCTTTTACATTGTACACGTTTTTAGCAAACTCATGTATTGCATATCTTCCAGGAGAAGTTCTGCTCATTCTAAAAGAGAATTTTCCTTTGTTAATTTTCGTAAAAGATACTTTAATTTCTGCTTCGTGATGAACAGCGTTAGGAAACGAAATATCGTAATTAATATAACTTTGAGCATAACTTATGGAAGTTATACAAAGTAATAATAGTAAAATTTTGAATTTGTGTAAACGCATTTTTAGTCGATTTTTAATTGTTATTCAAAACTACATAAAAATCTATTAATCATTTATATATTCTAAAATATCTGATGGTTGGCACTCTAATGCTTTGTAAATAGCTTCTAATATAGAAAAACGAATTGCTTTTGCTTTGCAAACATTTTTTTGTAAACTCGTGTTAAAAATTATTACAATCTACCAAAGCATACATAAATATAAAAGTACATTATTTAGAGCATACTTTAAGCTATTTTTATACATTTGCGGCTTAAAAATTAAAGGCATGAGCATTAAAAAAATTAGTTTAATAATAGCTTTGTTAGTAACAGGTTATACTTTTTCTCAAAAAAAAGATTCCATTTTTAAACTAGACACCGTAGTTATTACTTCTAGTAGAATAGACTTACCTTTTAAAGAAAATTCTAGAACAATTTTAGTAATTACATCTCAACAAATTAAGCAAAGTGCGGTTACCAATATTGCAGATTTATTGCAACAAGTTGCAGGTGTAGATGTGCGTAGAAGAGGTGTAAACGGAATGCAATCAGATTTATATATTCGTGGAGGTAGTTTTGATCAAACATTATTGCTAATTGACGGAATTAAAGTTGAAGACCCACAAACTGGACATCATACAATGAACATGGCGTTGCCGCTTGATATTATTGAACGTGTTGAAATTATTAAAGGAGCAGCAGCACGTATTTTTGGTCAGAATGCTTTTACAGGAGCAATAAATATTGTTACCAAAAAAGATGCAAGCAAAGTAAATTCTGTAGGAGTTCAAGCAGGTTCATTTGGTCAAAAAAATGGCGCTATTACTGTTGGAAAAAATCTTAAAAATAGTTCGATTATAGCACACGCTTCATTAAATTCCTCTGACGGATACAGATATAATACAGATTTTAAAAATCAGAATTATTTTATAAAAAACACATTTAATAAAAACAATACACCAATCAATTTTATTGGATATTTTACAGAGAAAAATTTTGGTGCTAACGGTTTTTACGCTTCGCCTTCTGCAATAAATCAATACGAAGAAACACAAGCTAGTTTGGTGGGTTTATCAACAACAATTAAAAACAATAAACTTACTTTAAAACCACGTTTGTATTGGAAACGGAATCAAGATATGTATTTGTATACGCGTAGTAATCCTTCAGGATATAGAAACTTACACATTTCTAATAAAGTTGGAGCAGAGGTAAATGCATCGTACAATTCTTCGGTTGGTATCACAGGTTTTGGAATTGATGTTGCAAAAGTATTTTTAACAAGTAATAATTTAGGTTCTAGAAATAGATTTATGGCAAATTTGTTTTTAGAGCATCGCTTTAAATTGCTTGATGATAAAATGGATATTACACCCGGAATTGCGGTTAATTATTTTTCTGATTTTAAATTTCATGCTTTTCCAGGAGTTGATATTGGATATGCGGTAAATGATAAGTTTAAAGTATATGCAAATGCAGGATATACATACAGAGTACCAACATACACAGATTTGTTTTATAGCGACCCAACCACGTTGGGAAATGCTAATTTAAATCCGGAAGAAGCAATTTCTGAGGAATTAGGAATTAAATACACTTCATCTAAAATAGATTTTTCTGCGGCTATATTTAACAGAGACTCTAACAATTTAATAGATTATGTAAAAGCAAATGCTAACGATAAATGGCAAGCAACAAATATTCAAGATTTAAATTCTCTTGGGGTTGAATTTAACGGATCGTTCCGTTATAAAGTGAAAGATTTTGTACAAAATTTTTCTTTTGGATATGCATATTTAGATGAAAACTTAGAATCGGTAAATGCTACTTTTTCTAGATACTCTATCAATTCTTTAAAACACCATATTACATCAACATTTAGATCTCAATTTTTTAAAAACATACGTCAGAGCGTTATTTATAAATTTGCAGAAAGATCTACAGGAGAAAGTTATAGCATTGTAGATCTTATATTTACGCTAAATATAAATCGTTTTAATGTATCGCTTATTGGAAATAATATTTTTAATACAATTTATACAGAAACCAATTTAGTACCGATGCCAAAAGCAAACTTTTTAATTGATATAAATTATAAATTTTAATTATCTAGTTAGTTAAGTTTCCTGTTTTTTATAAAAAAATACGTATTACTACTTATTTAAAATAAAACAAATATTTGTAAGTTTACACAAATATTTGTTCCCCGATTATGAAATTTTGTCCAAGCTGTAAATCCTACTCTAGATTTAGAGTACCACGTAGAAGTTTGTTTAAATATATAACAAATATTAAAAGTTATGAGTGTGGTAAATGTGGGCAAAACTATATATGGTATTCATTTTTTAACAAATCGTTTAAGGTAGGTGCCAAAAAAAACTCTTGAGAAAACTCAAGAGTTTTTTATTTATGTCTCGTCCTTAAATAGTGTTACATAAGAAAACTTCTATTTAAAAAGCCACCTATAAACATCGTTTCCGTTTGCAAATAATAGCAACATTATTAATAATATAAATCCTACAATTTGTGCGTATTCTAAAAATTTATCGCCAGGTTTTTTGCCTGTAATCATTTCCCAAAGTGTAAACACAACATGGCCACCATCTAAAGCAGGAATCGGTAATAAATTCATAAAACCTAACATAATAGATAAGAATGCTGTAATGTTCCAGAATGTTTGCCAGCTAAATTCTTCTGGAAAAATACTTCCAATAGAAATAAACCCTCCTAATCCTTTATAAGCGCCAGTATTTGGATTAAATATTTTCTTTAACTGTTTGATATAACCAGTTAGCGTGCTCCAAGATTTATCTAATCCGGCTGGTATTGCTTCTGAAAAAGAATATTGAATGTTTTCTAAATCGTAATACCCTAATTTAGAAATATCTGAAACAGATAAATTAGCTAAAACAACCCCAATAGTTCCTTTATTTGTTGTTTTTACAGAAATATTTTTTGTTTCATTTCCTCTTCTAATAGTTAAAGTAATATCTTTATTTTTATACTTTGCAAGAATAGCTTCGGCTTCATCATAATACGTAATTGGCGTTCCGTTTATACCAACAATAATATCTTTTACTTTTAAACCTCCGTTTACATTCGGAGAATCTTTAGAAATTTTACCAATCATAAAAGGATATCTAGGTAATAAAAAAGAACCTTCGTTTTTGCCTCTTTCTATGATTTTAGAAATAAAATCAATCGGAATTTCTTTCTCAATAACTTTACCATTTCTTTCTATTGTGTAGTTATTTCCGTTGATAAATTCGATTGGTAAGTTGTTGAATTTTCTAATTTCATTTCCATCAATTGTTAATACTTTATCACCTGTTTTTAATCCTAAAGAAGTTCCTAAAGAATCTTGTACCCAAACACCGCCTTTTACATTTTTATTTGGTAAAAAGTTTTCTCCGTAGCTATACATTAACATAATGTAAATAAAAATACCTAAGATAAAGTTTACGATAACTCCACCCAGCATAATTATTAAACGTTGCCAAGCAGGTTTAGATCTAAACTCCCATGGTTGTGGCGGTAAAGCCATTTGCTCAGTATCCATGCTTTCATCAATCATTCCAGATATTTTTACATATCCACCAAGCGGAATCCAACCAATTCCGTAAACGGTTTCGCCAACTTTCTTTTTAAGGAGAGAAAATTTATAATCAAAAAACAAGTAGAATTTTTCTACTCTAGTTTTAAATATTTTTGCTGGTATAAAGTGCCCTAATTCATGTAAAACAATTAATAATGATAAACTAAGTATAAATTGAGAAGCTTTAATTAATATTTCCATGTAATATTTTTTCTTTTTTAATCGGACAAATGTACGTTTTTAATAAGAGTTGTAAAATAACAAAAGAGTTCAATTGTTCTTTTTAACAAAGATTTATTTCAAATTCTTTGCTTTTGCTTTATTTTAAGATGATTATGGCGTAATTTTGTAACCTTAAATACAAATCTAAATGAGTTTTTTTTCAGTTAAAAAATCACTTCCATTCCTAATTATTTTTGTAATATTTTCTGGAATTGCATTAACGGTTTTTTACAACTTATTGTCTGTAGATAAACGATTGCCCATTTATAGTCCGTCAGATGTAAATCCAAAATTGGTAGATGCTTCTGTAAAGCACATTCAAAACAATCATACCATTGCAGATTTTAGTTTGATAAATCAAAATGGAGAAACCATTACTAACGACACCTATAAAGACAAAATTTATATTGCTGATTTCTTTTTTACACGATGTAAAACAATCTGTATTGCTATGGCTTATAACATGAGCGAATTGCAGAAATATTATAAAGATGATAAAGATATTATGTTCTTATCTCATTCTGTAACTCCAGTTATAGATAGCATTTCGGTTTTAAAAACTTATGCAGAAAAGAAAGGAGTTATAAACGGAAAATGGAATGTAACAACAGGAGTAAAAAAGCACATTTATGAACTAGCAAGAAAAAGTTATTTTGCTGTATTAGATGATGGAAATGGAGATGAAAATGATTTTATCCATACAGAACAATTTGTATTGGTTGATAAAGAAAGAAGAATACGTGGTTATTATGATGGTACAGAGAAAGAAGATATGCAAAAAATTATTACAGATATTGCTTTGTTAAAAAAGGAATATAAAGATAAATAATACTAACACTCCTTCTTTAGAATGATTCTAAACACGTACCTTTGCCATCTATAAAATAAGGATTTTTGGATACAATTGCAACATTAGTTAAAGGAGAAATAGGAATTATTTCGGAGGAATCGCTAGACGTTATTCCGCTTAAATTATTGGAAATGGGGTGTTTACCAGGGGTAGAAGTAGAACTATTGCAAATTGCACCATTAAGAGATCCTTTATATATCTGTGTAAATGGAAGTCATTTAGCTATTAGAAAAGAAATGGCAGCACAAATTAAAATTATCAAAAGCTAATTAATGGATACTCCAAAATCCTTAAAAGTAGCTTTAATAGGTAATCCAAATACAGGAAAAACCTCATTATTCAATCAACTTACTGGCTTAACACAAAAAGTAGGAAATTACCCAGGAGTAACCGTTGATAAAAAACAAGGAGCGTGTAAATTATCTAATAATAGAACAGCAATAATTACAGATTTACCCGGCACGTATAGTATCAATCCAACGTCAGTTGATGAAAGCATTGTGCTTACTTCTTTATTAAATACTGCTGATAAAGATTTTCCAGATGTTATTGTTGTTGTTGCAGATGTCGAAAATTTAAAAAGAAACCTCTTTTTGTTTTCTCAAGTAAAAGACCTTGAAATCCCTATTGTTTTGGCAATTAACATGTCAGATCAAATGAAAAAAAAAGGAATTACAATTGATGTAGATACTTTAAAAAAAGAGCTACAAACAGAAGTTGTTTTGATTAGCGCAAGAAAAAGTATTGGAATAGATGAGGTAAAAAATGCCATAGAAAATTGTGCAGAAGCGGCAAACACCCACCCATTATGTTCTATAAACCATAAAATTGATGGAGATTATTTTAAGAATTTAAAAGAAGTTAGTCCAAATCATACTTTGTACGAATTATGGTTAATGATTACTCAAAATAATTTTCCGGATTCTATTACAAAAGAAGAAAAAATAAAGCTTTTAGAATTTACTCAAGACGTTTCTAAAGTAAGAAGATATCAACATAAAGAAACCATTCATCGATATCAACAAATTAATGAAATCTTAAAAAGAACATATATTGTAGATCGCTCTAAAGCCAACGATACACGAGCAAAGTTAGATAAAGTTTTTACACATAGAATCTTTGGCTACGTAATTTTCTTCGGAGTTTTAATATTGATTTTTCAATCTATTTTTGATTGGTCAACAATTCCGATGGATTATATTGACGCACAGTTTGCAAACCTAAGTGAGTTTGTCACCAAGCAAATGAATACGGGCGTTTTAAGAGATTTAATTACAGACGGAATTATTCCGGGAGTTGGAGGAGTCATTATTTTTATTCCACAAATTGCTATTTTATTTTTATTCGTAGCCATTTTAGAAGAAACAGGTTATATGAGTCGTATTGTTTTTCTAATGGATAAAATTATGCGCCGTTATGGAATGAGCGGTAAAAGTGTTATTCCGTTAATTTCAGGAACGGCATGTGCAATTCCAGCAGTAATGGCTACCAGAACAATTTCTGGCTGGAAAGAAAGACTAATTACCATTTTAGTAACACCATTTACAACTTGTTCTGCAAGGTTGCCAGTTTATGCCATTTTAATATCATTGGTTATCCCAGATAAAAAACTATTTGGCTACTTTAGTTTGCAAGGGTTTACATTATTATCTTTATATGCTTTAGGCTTTGCAACTGCAATTATTTCGGCTTTTTTGTTACATAAAATTGTCAAAGTAAAACGCACCTCTTTTTTCGTTGCAGAAATGCCAAACTATAAAATACCGTCAATTAAAAATGTTGCTTTTGATGTGGTAGAAAAAACAAAGGCATTTGTTTTTGGAGCAGGAAAAATAATTTTAGCAATTTCTATTATACTTTGGTTTTTGGCATCAAACGGTCCAGAATCGTATAAAAATGCAGAGAAAAGTGTAATAGAAAATGTAGCTAATAAAAATTTATCAGCAGAAGAAATTCAAGACAAAATAGCGTCATTAAAATTAGAAAAATCATATATTGGTATTATGGGAAAAACAATTGAACCTGTAATAAAACCTTTAGGCTATGATTGGAAAATAGGAATTGCACTAATAAGTTCTTTTGCTGCAAGAGAAGTTTTTGTGGGAACTTTAGCAACGATTTATAGTGTAGAAAGTGATGATGAAAACGTAAGTACAATTAAAGAAAGAATGCGTGCTGAAGTAAATTCGGAAACCGGAGAAAAAACATTTTCTTTGGCAGTTGGAATGTCTTTGCTTATTTTTTATGCTTTTGCAATGCAATGTATGGGAACTTTAGCGGTAGTAAAAAGAGAAACCAAAACTTGGAAATGGCCAATTGCTCAATTAGTTGGAATGGGAGCTTTAGCTTATATTGCATCATTCATAACATTTACAATTTTTAGTTAATGCAACAAATCATCGTATATATAATTCTTGCAGCAGCAATTTATTTTTTAGCTAAAAAATTTATTTTTAAGTCTAAAAAGAAAGATTCTTCATGCGGTTCTGGCTGTGGAAAATGCGAATGATTAATTAAAAATATAGAAGCTTAACAAAAAATTAGTATTTTTATTCTGTTAGGAAATGTATTTTTGGAGACAAAGATAAAAACTAATCAATATAATATAACATGAAAAAAAATATCTTAGTAATTGCAGTTTTTACAATCGCAATTTTATTCTCAAACGATTTATCAGCACAAAAATTTTCTACTTTAGATAAAAGTCAAATGGATGCGGCTTCTTTCCCAGCAGATTATAAGATTTCAGACAAAATTGTAAAAGTTGTATACAGCAGACCACAATTAAAAGGAAGAAGTATTGCAAAGTTAGCTCCACCAGAAAAAATTTGGAGAACAGGGGCTAATGAGGCAACAGAAATTACTTTTTATAAAGATGTAAAATTTGGAGGGAAATCTGTTAGCGCAGGAACGTATTCTTTATTTACAATTCCTGGAGAAAAAGAATGGACAATTATTTTAAGTACAGCAAAAAATGTTTGGGGTTCTTATTTTTATAAAGAGAACGAAGATGTTGTTAGAGTAAAAGGAAAAGTAATGTCTAGTATGGCAAATATCGAAGCTTTTTCTATGACATTTGATGATGATATGAGCTTATATATGGGTTGGGGATATACAGTTGTTAAAGTAACGATTAAATAAATAGATTATCATGAAAAAAAATATCTTAGTAATTGCAGTTTTTGCAATAGCAGTATTGTTTTCTAATGAAACAACTGCACAAAAATTTGGAGGATTAGATAAAAGTCCGGCAGACATAGCAATGTATAGAACCAAAGCAGACGGTCCTATAATGAAAGTTATATATAGCAGACCACAATTAAAAGGAAGAACTTTAGAGTCATTAGCTCCCTCAGGTAAAGTTTGGAGAATGGGAGCAAACGAATCTACAGAAGTTACATTCTATAAAGATGTAACCTTTGGAGGAAAATCTGTAAAAGCAGGAAGCTATACAATGTTTGCAATTCCAGGAAAATCTGAATGGACAATTATGTTGAGTAAAAGTTTGCATACTTGGGGAAGCGGAAGTTATAAAGACTCAAATGATGTAGTTAGAGTAACAGCAAAAGTTTCTAAAGCAGATAAAACCATTGAAGCGTTTTCAATTGCCTATTCAAAAACTGGTGATGTTTATTTTGGTTGGGGAAATACAGTTGTAACCACTTCAGTAAAATAGAAGATTATCATATAAATTAAGAATCCGAAAATTAAGTTTTTTGGATTTTTTTTATGCTTTTTGATTTGTCTTTTTACTAATTAAATACACCCCAAAAATAACGAGAATACTACTACTAATTTTAACTATATTTATATCTTGAGCGTATTCTGTTTGCCTAAAAACAAAAGCATATATACTTACCATAACAAAACTAATTACAGGTTGTAAATACACATAACTTCCGTTTACAGAAGCAGACACATACTTTAACGCATAAATATTAAATAAATATGCTAAAAATGTAGTTCCTATTATCACAAAAGAAATGGTTGCATAGGTTTCAGCTGTAAATGCGGCAAAATTTGTCTGTAAAATATCTGGAATTCCAAAAGGCAACATAAATAAAAACCCAAATATAAACACCCAACTAATTACCGTTATAGAATTGTATTTTTTCATTAATGGTTTTACCAACACCAAATACAAACCGTAAGAACAAGTATTTAAAAAAACCAATACATTACCTAGCAAAGAGCTTGTTCCTGAAGCCTTATTTCCGTACCAAACCAATAAAACAGCTCCAATACCGCCAATTGAAATTCCTATAATTTTATTTGGAGTTATTTTTTCCTTTAAAAGAAGTGCACTAAAAATTAAAACCATAATCGGAATTGCTGTAATAATAATTGAAGCATCAATGGGTGATGTTAAGTTTAATCCATGAAAAAACAACAATTGATTGACTGCAACACCCAATAATCCACATAAAATTAAAAGCGAAAAATCTTTTTTTTCTACTTTTTCTTTGATAAAAGATTTGATAATCCAAAATAAAATTCCTGCGCCAACAACTCGTAAAAAAATAAAAGCAGATGGCCCAATTTTATTTGGCATAATGCCTTTAGCAATAATATAATTTGCTCCGTAAATAAGATTTGCACCTAATAAAGCCAGATGGGCTTTTGCAATATTGTTTTTCAAAATAATAGAAAATTGAAATGCAAATAACGAACATTTTTATCGATTTTATTTCACAAGTATTTTACTTTAATCTTTTAGTAATAAGCTGTAACTTTGGCGCTTCTAAAAAGCAGAAAATCACATGCAATACAATCATATTGAGATAGAAAAGAAATGGCAAGAATTTTGGGATAAAAACCAAACATTTAAAGTCAGTAATGAATCAGATAAACCTAAATATTATGTGTTAGACATGTTTCCGTATCCGTCTGGAGCAGGATTGCATGTTGGTCATCCGTTAGGATATATTGCAAGTGATATTTATGCGCGTTACAAACGTCATAAAGGTTTTAATGTATTGCATCCGCAAGGATATGATTCTTTTGGTTTGCCAGCAGAACAATATGCAATTCAGACTGGGCAACATCCAGCAAAAACGACAGAAGAAAATATAAAAACATACAGAAGACAATTAGATAGAATCGGTTTTTCTTTTGATTGGTCTCGTGAAGTGCGGACTTCAAATCCTGAATATTACAAATGGACTCAGTGGATTTTTATTCAATTGTTCAATTCTTGGTACAATAAAAATTCTGACAAAGCAGAAGACGTTTCTACATTGATTAAAATCTTTAAAAAAGATGGAAATAAAAACGTAAATGCAGTTTGTGATGATGAGATAAAACCTTTTTCTGCGGATGAATGGAAATCTTTTACAAAAGCCGAACAAGAAGAAATCTTATTGCAATATCGATTGACATATTTGTCGGATACAGAAGTAAATTGGTGTCCAGCTTTAGGAACCGTGTTGGCAAATGATGAAATTGTAAATGGCGTTTCAGAACGAGGAGGTCATCCTGTTGTTAGAAAAAAAATGACGCAATGGTCAATGCGAATTTCTGCATACGCACAACGTTTGTTAGATGGATTAGAAACAATTGATTGGCCGCAACCATTAAAAGATTCTCAAACCAATTGGATTGGAAAATCTGTTGGAGCAAGTGTTACTTTTGATGTCCTATCCCCAGCCCTTTCCGAAGGAAAGGGAGCAAAGGCTGACTCTAAAAAAACTCTAGGTTATATGACTGGTGGAAATAATTCTTATTTATTGCTTGAAAAAGCAAAAGAAATGAGAACGAATCCAACGCCAGCTGAAGCTATTTTATGGAAATCTTTAAAAGGAAAAAAATTAAAATCTAAATTTAGACAGCAGCATTTAATTAATGATTTTATTGTTGATTTTGTGTGCTTGTCAAAGAAATTAATTATTGAAGTTGATGGAAAAATTCACGACTATCAATTAGAAAAAGATGAAGCTAGAACTTTAGAATTAGAACAAAAATCTGGTTTTAAAGTGATCCGATTTAAAAATGAAGAAGTAATCGGTGATATTGATGCAGTTTTATCTAAAATAGATTCAGAATTAAGCAATCAAGCATTTCTTCTTTCAAAATTAGAAGAAAAAGAAGTCAAGAATAACCACAAACAAGCTAACGCAACAGTTTCCCTTTCCTCTGGAAAGGGAGTAAGGGATAGGATTAGCGTTTTTACAACTCGTCCAGATACTATTTTCGGAGTTTCATTTATGACACTTGCTCCAGAACACGAATTAGTTTCTAAAATTACAACGACAGAACAAAAAAAGTCAGTTGAGGCTTATGTAAAAGCAACTGCAAAACGTTCTGAACGCGATAGAATGGCAGATGTAAAAACCATTTCAGGTGCTTTTACGGGTGCGTATGCAATTCATCCGTTTACGGGAAAACAGATTCCGATTTGGATTGGAGATTATGTCTTAGCAAATTACGGAACAGGTGCTGTGATGGCGGTTCCTTGTGGAGATCAACGTGATTATGATTTTGCAAAACACTTTGATATTGAGATTCCGAATATTTTTGAAAATGTAGCTGTTTCTGAAGCTGCGCATGCAGATAAAGACGGAACAAAAATCGCAAATTCTGATTTCTTAAATGGGTTGTCGTACAAAAAAGCGATGAAACTAGCCATTTACGAACTAGAAAAACAAGGTTTTGGAGAAGGAAAAATAAATTACCGTTTGCGTGATGCTGTTTTTAGCAGACAACGTTATTGGGGAGAACCTTTCCCAGTATATTATAAAGACGGAATGCCGCAAATGATTGATGAGAAATACTTGCCAATTGTATTGCCAGAAGTAGAAAAGTATTTGCCAACCGAAGACGGTAAACCGCCTTTAGGAAACGCAACTGAATGGGCTTGGGATTCTAGAGCTAAGAAAGTTGTTAGCAATGATAAGTTAAAAAACAAAACGGTGTATCCGTTAGAATTAAACACCATGCCAGGTTGGGCAGGAAGTTCTTGGTATTTTAACCGGTATATGGATTCGCAAAATTCTGAGGAATTTGCAAGTAAAGAATCGTTGGAGTATTGGAAAGAAGTAGATTTATATATTGGCGGTTCTGAACACGCAACCGGACACTTATTGTACGCGCGTTTTTGGCAAAAATTCTTGTTTGATAAAGGCATTGCTCCTGTAGATGAGTTTGCAAAAAAACTAATCAACCAAGGTATGATTTTGGGGACTAGTGCTTTTGTTTATAATATATTTTACTCTATAATTAATCAAAAGACAAAAGAAGTTTTAGTTAATAAAAAGAATGTTTTTATTTCAAAAGAAACATATAATAAAATTCTATTAGCTGGGCCTAAAGAAAGAATAGCCGAAAGCATAGTAAAACCATTTATTGAAGAAGAATTATTAGAGAGGATTAATAATAAAGAATTACATCTTATGGCTTTAATTAGTTATACTCATGTGGATGTTTCATTGGTAAATTCTTCTGATGAATTAGATATTGAAGGATTTAAAAATCATCCTTTAAATACAGATTATAAAGATGCTATTTTCATAGGTGAAAAAGGAGAGGTTATTGAAGGAGATAATGACGTTTACAAAGTTTCTAGAGAAGTAGAAAAAATGTCAAAATCCAAATACAATGTTGTAAATCCAGATGCTATTTGTGAAGAATACGGCGCAGACAGTTTACGATTGTTCGAGATGTTTTTAGGACCGTTAGAGCAAGCAAAACCTTGGAAAACTTCTGGTATTTCTGGAGTTTCATCATTCTTAAAAAAATTATGGAAGTTGTATCATTCGGGAGAAAACGGTACGTTTTATGTGGACAACTCTCTTCCTTTGGAGGGGTCGGGGGAGGAATTAAAAGTATTGCATAAAACCATTAAAAAAGTAGAAGAAGATATTGAGAATTTCTCTTTCAATACGTCAGTTTCTACCTTTATGATTGCTGTAAACGAGTTAACTGCATTAAAATGTAACAAACGTGCAATTTTAGAACCGTTGGCAATTTTAGTGTCGCCTTACGCGCCACATATTGCAGAAGAATTGTGGAGTTTATTAGGGAATAAAGAAAGTATTTCTACGGCAGATTTTCCTGTTTTTGATGCAAAACATTTGATAGAAAGTACTAAAACGTATCCAGTTTCGTTTAACGGAAAAATGCGTTTTACCTTAGAATTGTCGTTAGATTTATCAAAAGAAGAAATTGAAAATACAGTAATGTCGCACGAAAAAACAATTGCTCTACTCGCAGGACGAGAGCCAAAGAAAGTGATTATCGTTCCAGGAAAAATCATAAACATCGTTGGCTAAAGGCGCAGCCTTTTTTGGTATTAAACTTGTTTGTGGATGTGTTGAGGTTTCTTATTGTATTTATAAAAACATCTCGATACAATTTTGATAAAAAATGAAATTCACTCGATGTGACAGTACGTGAGTAATTAAACACAAGAGTAAGAACACAATGTCAGTTCGAGTGATTTTTGAGAAACGAAAAAATTTTATCGAGAATTTTTTAAAAAGAAACTTAGATTACTTATTTAAAATTCAAAAAGTTAAAAGTTATTACACAGTTTGAATGACTTTTATATTTAACTATCTTGTGGCGTTAAATAGTTGCATAAAACGAAACGCATTCAAACAGGAAAATAACATCAATGTTTAAAAATATATCATTACGGATTCGTATTTTTTTAGCCATGATTTTATTGGTGTTATTGGCATCAGTTTTAATCCTTGGCGTTACCATTTATCAATATGACGAGCAAACAAAAGACTACAATATTTCTCGTTTTGGCAGAAAAGAACAATCGGTTTTATCTAGTATAGAATTTGAATTAAAAAGAGAATATAGTGAGCCACTTAGCACAGAATTATTGGCTAAAATTTTTCAAAATAGAATCTACGAAATTTCTAGCACACATAAATTAAACATTTCAATTTTTGATTTAAATGGAAATTTGATTATCACATCAAACAGTACAAATTCTTTTGATATATCTAAAGAAGCCCAAGCGCTATCAGAACAAGTGTTAGAAGACTTAGAAACATTTCCTTCTCATAGAGTTTTTAGCAATGTTATTTTAAATAATATTAGTAAAGAAACGTCTTACAGATACATTACCGATTTAAAATTTAAGAGAATTGGAGTGTTAGAATTAAAGTTTTCTCAAGACAATACCCTTGAAGAAAAAGAATTGAGAGAGTTTATGATTCGGTTGGCGTACGTATATTTATTTATGCTAATAATTGCCATAGCATTGGCTTATTTTTTATCAAGTTATATAACTAGATCTATTAAAACTATTTCTGATAAAATTCATAAAACCCGATTAAATAAAAGAAACGAAAAAATTGAATTTAATTCTGGCAGCACAGAAATTATTACACTGGTTAATGCATATAATCGAATGATTGATGAATTACAGGAAAGTGCCGTAAAATTAGCACAAAGCGAGCGAGAGCAAGCTTGGAGAGAAATGGCAAAACAAGTTGCCCACGAAATTAAAAACCCGTTAACGCCAATGCGATTATCGGTGCAAAGTTTTGAAAGAAAGTTTGACCTAGAAGACCCAAATATAAAAGAAAAATTAGCAGAATTTAGCCAGACGTTAATTCAGCAAATAGATATAATGAGTTCAATTGCCTCTGCATTTTCTGATTTTGCTAAAATGCCAACACAGAAAAGAGAAAAAATTAATGTTGTAGAAGTTGTTAAATTAGCATTAGATATTTTTAATGAAAACTATATTTCGTATTCATTTACAGACGCTAATTTGATTGCAAATCTTGATAAATCACAGTTGATAAGAATTGTTACCAACTTAATCACAAACGCAACTCAAGCGACAGAGCAAATAGAAAACCCAAAAATTGATGTGCATGTTTCATCAGAAAATGACACTATAAAAATTGAAGTGACAGATAACGGAAAAGGAATTGACGAATCTGTGAGACACTTAATATTCGAGCCAAAATTTACCACTAAAACAAGCGGAATGGGATTAGGTTTACCAATTATAAAAAAAATTATAGAAGCAAATAATGGAACTATCGGTTTTGTTTCATCCAACAAAAAAGGAACAACATTTACGGTAATGCTTCCAAAAAATTAAAAATATGAATTTCGAAAATTTATTGATTATAATAGAAAATGGTTGTGCAATTATAAGCATAAACAGACCAAAAAAATTAAATGCCTTAAACATAGAAACTATTGCAGAATTGCATGAAGCTTTTAAAAAATTAGACACTAATAATTCTGTAAAAACAATTGTTGTTACTGGTAGCGGAGAAAAAGCTTTTGTTGCAGGTGCTGATATTTCAGAATTTGCTCATTTTTCTGTTGAAGAAGGAGAAGAATTAGCAAGAAAAGGGCAAGAAATTTTGTTTGATTTTGTTCAGAATTTATCTACTCCAGTTATTGCAGCAATAAATGGTTTTGCGCTAGGTGGCGGTTTAGAATTAGCAATGGCAAGTCATTTTAGAATTGCATCCGATAATGCAAAAATGGGATTACCAGAAGTGTCTTTAGGAGTAATTCCTGGTTATGGTGGTACACAACGTTTAGCACAATTAGTTGGCAAAGGAAGAGCCATGGAAATGGTGATGACAGCAGGAATGATTTCTGCAGAAGAAGCCAATAACTTCGGATTAGTAAATTATGTAACAACGCAAGAAGAATTACTGCCATTAGCGATGAAACTAGCAAGTAAAATTGCAAGAAATTCTTCCGTAGCAATTAGCTCGGCAATTAAAGCAATTAACGATAATTATAAAGATGGTGTAAACGGATTTGAAACAGAAATTTCTGAGTTTGGAAACTGTTTTGGAACCGAAGATTTTAAAGAAGGTACAACAGCATTTTTAGAAAAAAGAAGGGCAGAATTTCCTGGGGAATAAGATTTTAAAAGAGTACTGTCATTCCTGAGAAATCAGGAATCTAAACTTATTTGAAAAAGAGCGACTATTTTTTTAAGGAATTTAACAACCAATTCTTTTTAAGAATAACAAATTACTTTCTATAGATTCCTGATTTCTCAGGAATGACAAACGAATGTCTTCTCGACCGAAGTGGAGAGATCTTTCGACTTACTTTATAACTTATTTTTCTCCATTCCACTCAGCATAAAATTGTTGAAGAAATGTTTCCATAAACAGGTGACGTTCTTCAGCAATTTTTTTTGCAGTAGAAGTATTCATTTTATCTTTTAACAACAATAATTTTTCATAAAAATGATTGATTGTTGGAGCATCAGATTTTTTATATTCCTCTTTGGTCATGTTTACATTTGGGGCAATTTCTGGGTTGTATAAAGTTCTGTTTTTAAATCCACCATAATTAAAACAACGCGCAATTCCGATTGCACCAATTGCGTCTAATCGATCAGCATCTTGTATTACATCCAATTCTGGAGATGAAAATTTATCACCCAAAGACAAAGAACTTTTAAAAGAAATATACTTGATAATATTTTCTATATGAATAATCACAGAAGCTTCTACTTGCTGATTTTCTAAAAATTTTCTTGCAATTCTTGGTCCAACAGTTTCGTCTCCATCGTAAAATTTTGCATCAGCAATATCGTGTAATAAGGCGCCTAAAGAAACAATAAACTCATCAACATTTTCATCTTTAGAAATTAACAACGCATTTTTATAAACACGTTCTATGTGAAACCAATCGTGTCCGCCTTCAGCATCTTTTAAAGTTTCTTTTACAAAAGAAATTGTGTTCTCAATAATTTGTGGTTTGTTCATTTATATGGTTTTATGATAAATTTTTTATAAAAATAAAAAATCCACTTCAATTGAAATGGATTTTTATCTTGTTTCTTGACTCAAAAAGTCTTGCTCGTGTTTAAGGTTTTTCTTCCCTTCGGGAAGATGCCAAAGGCAGATGGGATTAACAAAACTCTTCGTAAGCTTGTGCTAAATTTTGAGCAATCATTTGTGCAGATCTTCCTTCAATATGATGACGTTCTAACATGTGCACTAAATTACCATCTTTAAACAATGCAATTGCTGGTGAAGATGGAGGAAAAGGGATCATGTATTCTCTTGCTTTTTGAGTAGATTCTTTTTCTACACCTGCAAAAACAGTTGTTAAATGTTGTGGAAATTTATCTGCACCTAAAGAAGCAATTGCTCCTGGTCTTGCAGTTCCTGCAGCACAACCACAAACAGAATTTACCATTACTAAAGTTGTTCCTTCTTTTGCTAAAGCTGTATCAACATCTTCAGCAGTATATAAAGCATCAAAACCTGCGTTTATCAATTCGTCGCGCATTGGTTTTACTAATTCTTCTGGGTACATAATCTATAAATTTTAAGGTACAAAGATACAGATAAAAATTAGGAAATAAAACAAACTAAAACGAACAAATTGTTAACTTTTATAGAAAGCAATTATATGTATCTTTGAAGCTTTAAAAATAATAATTGAATGGGAAATTTTACCAAATGGTTAGGAGCAGGATTAGGGTTTACGTTAGGTGGGCCGATTGGAAGTATTATTGGATTTGCAGTTGGAAGTTTTGTTGATGGATTTTCTAAAGATGATATTTTAAAAGAATTTCAAGAAAATCAATCTGGAAGAACTTCTGGAAACACACAATCTGGTGATTTTGAAATTAGTCTATTAATTTTAGCTTCGGTAGTTATAAAAGCTGATGGAAAAATTGACCAACGCGAATTAAATTTTGTGCGTTCTCAATTTGTTGGAATGTACGGAAAAGAACGTGCAAATCATGCATTCAAATTATTTAGCGGAATTATAAAAAAGGAAGTTTCTGCACATCAAGTTTGCGTTCAAATTCGTCAACACATGCCACATGCTTCTAGATTACAGTTGATCCATTTTTTATTCGGAATTGCAAAATCAGATCAGTTTGTGTCGGATTCTGAAGTTGAAGAAATTAAGAAAATTGCTGGATACTTAAATATCAATCAATATGATTATGAATCTATCAAAGCGATGTTTTATGATGAATCTGATAGCGCTTATAAAATATTAGAAATCACAAAAAAATCTTCGGATGATGAGCTTAAAAAAGCTTATAGAAAAATGGTAAAAAAGTACCATCCAGATAAATTACAAGATCTAGGACCAGAACATATTAAAGGGGCAAAAGAAAAATTCTTGCAAATTCAAAATGCTTACGAAAAAATAAAAAAAGAAAGAAATATATAAAAAAAAACAGTAAAAAACATTTTTTTTTATAGATTTGCCTTAGATTTACTTTGTTTTTTTAGATAAAATAGATTTAGCTTTCCCATTTTTTTTGATAAACCAACTTGTTTTAACTAAACAAACTATTACCTCATGAAGAATGTTTTAAGAATTCTATTTTGTGTTATTACTTACATTTCTATAACTAACACTACTCATGCTCAGACCGCAGGTCTAATTTATGAAGGTACAGACCCTAACTCTGTTTTAGATCCCAATAATGATGGTTATGTTTCTAAACCTATGGCTCAAATTCCAGGAGCAATAGTCGCTGGTTTTCCAACATTTTATCCAGCGTCAATTATTCCAGATATTTTATACAGTGAAATTCCGTATGCGCCAATACCAAAATACGCAACAGAGCCAACACAAGATTTAGGACCTGGACCAGACTGTTTTTATACAGATATGGTGCCAGATGCAAACGGAGAATCCACCTACTATTATAATGACGGAACAAATATGCTGTTTCGTTTTCGTTTAGGGGGTACAGCACCAAACTCTAAAGGTTATACAGTATTAATAGATACCGATGGTAAATTTGGTAGAACTGGCCCAAATGCAGATCCAAACGCAGTAACAGGTAATTTAGGTTTTGAAATAGAAATTGTTTTAAGAACAAATTTTGGAGTAAGTGTTTATAATATTGATGGTGAAGGTGGAAGTGGCGGAACAGAATTAGGAACATTTGCCTCTAGACCTTATGAAAATTTTGCAATAAAATCATTATCGCTAACAAACAATTGTAACGATCCCGATTATTTTTTATGATTTTTATGTGCCTTTTGCAGATTTAGTATCTTTAAATGGTTCTGTTTCAGAATTGACATCGACGACTCCGATTAGAATGGTAACGTTGACATCTATCAACCCCAAAAGAGCTACAGGTAATAATGGAGTTTCAGATTTAGGTGGTACAGATGATACAACTGGAGATACAGATTCTCTAGGAGAGTTAATTATTGATGGACAATCTCCTTCTTCCGGAGTTCCATTAAGAAAAGCAGCATGTCCAATTGTAAATTCAGTTGCACTTACAGACACAACAATAACAGGAACAACTACAGAAGGAAACAATGCAATAATTAAAGTATATAAAAGAGTTGGATCCGTTGTAACTCAAATTGCAGGACCTGGTGCAGCTTCTGGACTTTCGGTCACAATCAATAACGCTTCCCCAACAGCAACTTGGACTCTGGATAACACCGTCGCTTTAAGTGGCGGAACCTTATCCTTAGCAGCATTAGATGTTATTTATGCAACTGCAGAAGTAACAACAGCTGGAGGAACTTCTGCAACTATAAGTGGTGTCTCAGATAGCGATTGTAGTGAAAAAACAATTACAGCTTCAGTTTGTAGTTTTCCAGTAATTACAGTTTCTGGATTGAACTCTGGAGATAGAGGGTTTAATGGAACACTTTCTGCTGCTCCTCCAGATGGAAATGGATCTTACGTAGTTAAAATTTATAACGCTGTAACTGGAGTAGAGTTAACAAATATAGATGGAGCTCTAGCACCATATTCTGCAACAGTAACTGGTACTAGTTGGAATATTGCTTTTGGTGGTGGTAAAAAAGTTTTTTCAGGAGCTTACACAATAACTATGGAGTCTGCTGCAGGATGTGTTTCTGCACAAAGTACACCGTCTTTTTTAGTATGTAATTCAAACCCTGGAGGAAGCTCCACAACATCTACGGTTCCAACAATAACAGATGGTACAGTTTTAACAACTGCAACAACTTTAAACGGAGGCTTTACTGGAGGTGTATCAAAAGCAGCAACAGTAAGATTATTGTTAAATAATACACCTACGAGTTTATCAGTTACGGTAAACCCAGCAAATACTGCTTATTCATTTGATATCTCTAGCTTAACTTTAACAGCAGGAGATAAATTAAAATTACTAAGTGTAGATACTGGTCTTAGTTGTGCTGCTCTTTCAGCAGAAATTACAGTTACTAATCCCGTAGTACAATCATCTACACCAATTGTTACAGGGACATATTGTGCTCCATTAAATTCAGTAACTACAATTTCTGGTACTTCAAGTGAAATAGGAGGAACCATAACTTTATATACAGCTGATACATTTGGAGGCACAAAGTCGTCAGCTTTAGCAACTACAGGAGATGCAACAATTACTGTTGCTGTAAACGGTAATTGGTCTATTACAACAGATGCTGTAATTAATACAGGTAAATTTATTTTTGCTAAAGTGCAAAATACCGGCGAAACAATTAGTGATTTTTCTATACAATCAATAGATGTTAAAGAGCAAACAACATTTACAACACTGGTATTAACTTCTGACCCAATTACAGAAGGTGATGCAAGCATTACAGGAACAAGTAGTGGTTTAGCAACAGGTACAACCATACAATTATACCAAGATGGTGCTATTATCGACGGAGCAACGACTACAACAGCTGTAAATGGTTCTTGGACAATTTCTGGTTTAACTGCTACAGGGAAAAAGTTATTTACGAATGCAGTAGTTACTGTAAAAGCAATAGAAACTGGGAAATGTGAAAGTGTAGCATCAAATAGTAAAACAGTTGTATGTACACCACCTGCAGCATTTACTATATCTGGAACTTTAACCACCCCAATTTGTGCTGGTACAGCTTATACAAATGCAATAACAATAAGTGCTACAGAAACAGGTGTTATTTATCAAGTTTTTGATCAAAGTGATAATTCAGTTGGACCAGGAAAATTAGGGACAGGATCTGCAATGACAATTAGTACCGACGGATTAGGAACAACAGTTACAGATTTAAAAGTAAAAGCCTATAAAATACCAAATGGTTCATGTACAATTACAACATCAACAAATACGTTAGGTTCAATAGTTGTAAACCCATTACCAACTGTTACTCTTGGAGCAAATCCATCAGTGATTTTTAATAATACCAGTACTGCTAGAAATGTTACTATTGGTTATAAAACACCATCTACCGGAACACCTAATCAATATAAAATTGTTTTTGATGATGCAGATTTTACAGCATCAAATGGAGGATTAGCAACATTTTCAGCATTAACTACCCCAACAGGAACTTTACAAAACATATCAATTAGTATTCCTTTAAATAAAGCTGTAGGAGTATATACAGCAACATTTTCAATCAAGGAAGCTGCCAATAGTTGTGAAAAATCGTACCCTATTACAGTCACAATATTAGCGGCGACAGCACCAACAATTACACTAACAAGTACAAGTCAAACTGCATGTTCTGGCTCTGCAAATTTTGAATATACGGCAGTAACTAATTCACCTACTACATTTAGTATTGATTTTGATAACACTGCAAACGGACAAGGTTTTTCTGACGTATCAAATTCAGCTTTATCTGCACCAACAAGTAATATTGTTGTTGCAATTCCATCAACAGCTGTTAACGGAACCTATAATGCAATTTTAACAGTTAAAACATCGGGTGGAGTTGTCAGTCAAGAATACCCAATAATAGTAACAGCTAATGTGCCAACAGGAGGAACTGTTGGTTCAAATCAAACTGTAGTTAATGGTAATGACGTTGCACCTTTTACAGAAAGCGTTGCAGCTACAGGGACAGCATTAACTTATCAATGGCAAAGTAGTACAACAAGTGCAAGTACAGGATTTTCTAATATAGGAGGTGCAACAGGTAGTACGTATGATTATGGAAATATTGGAGCGAGTACCACTTATTTTAAAAGAGTAGTTTCAAGTACTGTTAATGGGGTAACTTGTTCAGCAGACAGTAATGTGATTACTGTAGTTTCTGGTACATGTCCAACGATTACAATTGCTTTAGATCCAACAACTTCAGACCCAACAACATCGGGAGGTACTGAAGGAAAAATAGTTTTATCAGGATTACTGAACAATACAACATATAGCGTAAGTTATCAAAAAGATGGTGCTGGAGCAATTATAGGGAACTATACATCAACTTTTACCACAGGAAAAATAACCATTAATAATTTAGGGGCAGGAGCTTACACAAATATTAAAGTAACTTATTTAAGTTGTGATAGTAACTCACTTTCAAAAACATTGTCTGATCCAGTTATTAACACTGTTGGTCCAGCTTCAAGTACACCAACGGTGTGTATAAATACAGCAATAAACCCTAATATTACGCATACGACAACAGGCGCAACAGGAATTGCAAATGATGGAGTAAGTGGCTCTAATGGCTTACCAGCAGGGGTAAGTGCGACTTGGGCGACCAATACGATCACGATTAGTGGAACGCCAACCGTGTCAGGAACTTTTAATTATAGTATTTTATTAACAGGAGGAACGGGAACAGTAAATGCTACAGGAACGATTACTGTAAGTGCCGCTGCTACAGTTGCAGCCGCAGGAACAGATATCATTCAGACAGCGAATAGTAGTTTTACCTTAGCAGGAAACACCGCTACAGTTGGAACTGGTCAATGGAGTGTAATTGCAGGAACCGCAACAATAACTTCGAATACTTTACGAAATAGTGGAGTAACGGGAGTTCCCGTAGGAACCAGTGCCACCTTACGATGGACAATCACCAATGGAGCTTGTATTACTACGGATGATGTAGTCTTGACCAATAACAATGCACAATCCGATCTATCGATTGCCAAGACATCGAGTAGTCCTACACCAAATGTAGGAGACAATGTTACCTTTACCTTAACGGTTACTAATAATGGGCCAAGTGATGCAACAGGAGTTGTTGTGAATGACTTGCTACCATCAGGATATACGTATGTAAGTGATACTCCATCGGCAGGAAGTTATGTGTCAGGAACGGGAGTATGGACTGTTGGAAACTTAACCAATGGAGCAAGTGCAACGCTACAAATAGTAGTGACTGTAAATGCAACAGGAGTTTATGCTAATACGGCAAGTATTGGGGGAGATCAAGATGATCCAGATCCAACCGATGATAGTGATACTAACACACCAGTACCAGTTGGTCAATCAGATTTAGTTACTATAAAGACTGATAATCAAACCACGTATACACCAGGCGAGGATGTTGTTTATACCATTACGGTGACCAACAATGGACCAAGTGATGCAGTGAATGTAAAAGTAGTAGATGCTTTTCCAGCAGGAATTACCGTTGGAAAGTGGAAAAAAGGAACGGGAGCAGAGACAATAGGCGCACTAGATGATACAACAGCTAGTTTAGCCAATGGTGCTACGCTTACCTATACAGTAACCTTGACAGTTCCTAGTGATTACACTGGCAACTTAACCAATGTTGCTACTATTACAAGTGATACACCAGATCCAGACCCAACATGTACAGGGTGTACAGATATTAATACGCCAGTGGCTCAAGCAGACTTAAGCCTAAATAAATTGGTTGATAACCCAAACCCAAATGTTGGTGATGTGCTCACATTTACATTAAAGCTTAAAAACGCTGGACCTAACAATGCAACTAATGTAGCTTTAGAAGATAAATTGCCAAGAGGATTTACATATGTGCAAAATTCTGTAACTGGAAACGGAACGTATAATCCTGGAAATCATACATTAACCTGGTCAGCTAAAACAATTCAAGTTTTTGGATCAGAAGAACTTACATATAAGGTTGTTGTAAATAAACCATCGACATATCCTGTTCTGGTTGGAGAATATAAAAATACAGCTCAGGTAACAGCTTCTGATCAACGTGACCCGAATAGTAGAGTGGCAAATGATACTGGAGATCAAAGAGAAGATGATGAGGCAGCTGTAACTATTAATATTCAAGTTTCGGATTTAAGACTTACTAAAATGTTAAACACAACTTCTGCTAGTGTAGGAGATATTATAACGTTTACTTTAAGTGTTGAAAATTTTGGACCAAGTACGGCAACAAATGTTTCGGTTATTGATCATCTTCCAATCGGTTTTGAATATGTTGCTCATAGAAATGGAAATTATAACTCCGCAACAAATATTTGGACTATCGGATCTATAGCAAGTGGTATAACAAAATCATTACAATTAGATGTTAAAGTTCTTCCACCAACAGGTATCGCAGGAGAATACATGAATGTTGCAGAAGTACAATCTGCGGATCAATTTGATCCTGATAGTAAATCAGGAAATGGATCTGGAGGAGGAGGATCTGGAGAAGATGATGATGATCAAATTGGAATTACACTTTTAGATGTAGATTTAGCAGTAACAAAAACAGTTAACATTTCAAACCCTGTTGTAAATAGTGAAGTTATTTTTACAATTAAAGTGGTAAATAATGGATTAGGAAGTGCAACGAGTATTAGAATTGAAGAATCATTGCCTTCAGGATACACTTATGTATCTCATCAGGCAACTAAAGGAACTTACGATGGATTCTTAAACTGGAATATTTCTACATTAACAACTGGAGAATCAGCTTTATTAACTCTAACTGTTACTGTAAATGAATCTGGAAACTATTTAAATACAGCTAATGTAATATCTGTTGATCAAACAGATTCAGATAATACAAACGATTCTGGAAGTTCAAGCACTTCACCAATTTGTTTATCTATTTATAATGAATTCTCACCAAATGATGATGGCGTAAATGATTTCTTTGTGATTGACTGTATAAATCAATATACAAACAATACCCTAGAAATATTTAATAGATGGGGTAATAGAGTATATAAGAAAAAAGGATACAATAATACTTGGGATGGAGTTTCTACTGGAAGAGCCACAGTAAATGCTGGAGAAAAACTACCAGTTGGGACCTATTATTATGTATTGGATTTAGGGGATGGCTCTAAACCAAAAAAAGGATGGATTTATATTAATAGGTAAGATGAAAAAGCAAAAAGAAAAAACAAATAGTTTTATGAAACTTATTTATAAAAGATTAGTAATAATGATATTCATTTTTACTTTTGTAACTGAAAGTTCTGGACAACAAGACCCACAATACACTCAATATATGTTTAATACCATGAGTATTAATCCAGGTTATGCTGGATCAAAAGGAGATTTAAGCATAACAGCTTTAGGGAGATCACAATGGGTTGGTTTATCTGGATCTCCAGAAACACAAACATTAAGTTTTCATTCACCACTAGGGTATAGCGGAGTAGGAATAGGAATGAACATTGTTAATGATAAATTAGGCCCTTCACAAGAAGTGTATTTTGACGCAAATGTCTCATATACAATTAAAACCAGTGAAGAAGGAAATTTAGCATTTGGTCTTCGATTTGGGGGTAAAGCGTTAAGTTTAGATTGGTCAAAAGGGCGGTATCAAAACCCAGCAGATGTTGTTTTTAATCAAGATATAAATAATAAATTTTTACCAACCTTGGGGGCGGGACTGTATTACTATACAGAAAAATGGTACTTAGGATTCTCTGTTCCTAATTTTCTTAGAACCAATTATTATGATGACAAAATAGAATCTTTGGCAGCAAACAGGTTGCACTACTTTTTAATTGCAGGGTATGTTTTTAATTTATCCGAAGATTTAAAATTTAAACCAGCTGTATTATCTAAAGTTGTAGTTGGAGCACCATTATCGTTAGATGTTTCTGCAAATTTTTTATTTAATGAAAAGTTTAACCTTGGGATAGCTTATAGGTGGGACGATTCAATAAGTAGTATATTTGGTTATCAAGTTACAGACAAATTAAACATTGGCTACGCATATGATTTAACAACCTCAAATTATAGAAATTATAATTCGGGAACGCATGAGGTTGTTTTAATTTTTGATGTTTTAAAGTCACCCAAATTAAAATCGCCTAGATTCTTTTAAATTACAGATATGAAAAAAATTACAACATTATTTTTATTGTTTTTTATGACCATTGTATTTGGGCAAAGAAAATATACAGCCGACTTATATTTTAAAGAATTTTCCTATGTTAAATCGGCAGAACTATATAAGAAAATATATCAAAAAGGAGATAGCACTAAATTAATTTTAGAACGATTAGGAGATTCTTATTATTTCAATAACAATACAGAGGAGTCAGAAAAATGGTATCAAAAATTATTTAAAAACTATTCTCAAGACAGTATTTCAGAAATCTACTATTTTAGGTATATCCAGAGTTTGAAAAGTAATGGAAATTATAAAAAATCAGACGAATGGATGTTGAAATTAAAAACGTTAAATAAACAAGATTTAAGAGTAAAATCGTTTGAAAATAACGCCAATTACTTAAATAAGTATCAAAATAAAAAATCAGAATTTATTAACATTTACAATTTATCTGTAAATAGTAAATATTCAGATTATGGTGCGTTTTTTAATGATAGTACAATTGTGTTTTCATCAACAAGACCAAAAACAAATTCTGAAAATACTAAAATTTATCAATGGAATAAACAACCTTTTTATAATATTTATTCAACAAAATTAATCACTTTTAAAAACGATATTAGCATTTTATTTACAGATGGAAATATTGCAAATAATTTAAATTCGGTTAATAGCAAATATCATGATGCTTCTGCTGTAATTACTAAAGATGGAAGAACAATGTATTTTACTCGTGATAATTTTGATGGTAGAAAATTAAAAACCGATATCAAAAAAGTATCTCATTTAAAAATTTATAAAGCAGAATTTATTGATAATAAATGGACTAATATTATTGAGCTTCCTTTTAATAATAAAAAATACTCAGTTGGCCATCCAGCTTTAAGTTTTGACGAAAACACGTTGTATTTTAGTTCAGATATGCCAGGAGGTTTTGGAGAAACAGATATATATAAAGTTGCTATTAAGCCAGATAACAAGTTTGGATATCCAGTTAATTTAGGATCTAATATTAATACAGAAGGAAGAGAAATGTTTCCTTTTGTAGATAGTGATGATAATTTGTTTTTTGCTTCTGATGGACATGCAGGGCTTGGAGGATTAGATATTTTTAAAACGAATATATCAAAAACGTTATTTCAAAAAGTTGAAAATTTAGGAAAACCGATTAATAGTTCAAAAGATGATTTTTCTTTTTCTTTAAGTAGAATAAAAAGAATTGGATTCTTCTCATCAAATAGAGATGGAGGAAAAGGAAATGATGATATTTATTCTTTTGCAATCCGTAAAAAAGTAGTGATTTGTAATCAATTAGTAGAAGGTGTAATAACGGATACTTTTACTAAAAATATTCTTCCAGGATCTAAAGTTCTTCTTTTTGAAAACAATATAAAAACAGATAGCTTAATTGTCGGAATTGATGCAAAATATCAGTTTAAAATAAAATGTAATACTACTTATAAAATCGAAGCTTCTAAACTTTATTATAAAAACGGTGTTAAAACTTTTGTTTCCCCAAAAATTAATGGGAAAATGATACAGAATTTAGATTTAAATTTAGGAGACGATTTCGAATATTCTAATGGACAAATAGTAGTTAAAATTAATCCAATTTATTTTAATTACAACAAATCAAACATTAGAACCGATGCTTCTTTAGAATTAGAAAAGGTAATTGCAATAATGCAAAAATATCCATCTCTAATTATTAGATCAGGTTCGCATACAGACGCTAGAGGTAAAGCAGCTTATAATGAAGCTTTATCAGATAGAAGGGCTCAATCAACGGTTAAATATATTATGTCAAAAGGTATAGATCCTACCAGGATTTCTGGTAAAGGGTATGGTGAATCACAATTGGTAAATAATTGTGTTGATAATGATACCCATACAAATAGAGTAAAATGTACAAAAGAAGAGCATCAATTAAATAGAAGAACAGAGTTTGTTGTTGTAAATTTTAACCTTGGTAAAACAACAAATAAAATACTAATAAAACAACAAGAAATAGCTGTTTATAAAGTATTAAATGGTGACACATTATTTTCAATAGCACAAAAATTTAATACAAGTGTAGAAGTATTAAAAAAACTTAATAATTTAAAATCAAATAACCTTTTTGAAGGACAATTATTGAAGTTAAAATAACTTGTTATTAAAATTAAGAGAAACACCTTATTCAAAATAAGGTGTTTTTTTATGCAATAAACTCACAAAATCCAAGAAAATCCGTAATTTCGCAAATCGATTATTTAGAAGGAAAACATGAGCACGAAATTTGCTGAATATAAAGGACTTGACTTGCCAAAAGTTGCAGCCGAAATCTTACAATCTTGGGAAGAGAATAACATCTTCGAAAAGAGTATAACTTCACGTGAAGGAAATGAACCATTTGTTTTTTTTGAAGGGCCACCTTCAGCAAACGGTTTACCTGGAGTTCATCACGTATTAGCTCGTGCTATTAAAGATATTTTCCCACGTTATAAAACCATGAAAGGTTTTCAAGTAAAACGAAAAGCAGGTTGGGATACTCACGGTTTACCAGTAGAATTAGGCGTAGAAAAAGAATTGGGAATTACCAAAGAAGATATCGGAACCAAAATTACCGTTGAAGAATACAACGAAGCATGCAAAAAAGCAGTAATGCGTTATACGGATATTTGGAATGATATGACCCGTAAAGTTGGTTATTGGGTAGATATGGAAGATCCATATATTACCTATAAATCAAAGTACATGGAATCTGTTTGGTGGTTGTTAAAGCAAATTTATAGCAAAAAATTGATGTACAAAGGCTACACAATTCAACCGTATTCTCCAAAAGCAGGAACAGGATTAAGTTCTCACGAATTAAATCAACCAGGAACCTATCAAGATGTTACAGACACAACTGTTGTTGCACAATTTAAAACGATAAAAAATACCTTGCCACAATTTTTACAAGTTGATGGCGATGTACACTTTTTAGCTTGGACAACAACTCCTTGGACGTTGCCGAGTAATACAGCATTAACCGTTGGGTCAAAGATTGAGTATGTGTTGGTTGATACTTTTAATCAATACACATTTGAACCGATAAAAGTTGTGTTGGCTAAAAATTTAGTTGGAAAACAATTTGCAGGAAAAAAGTTTAATCAAGTTAAAGATGTAGCAGAATTAGCAAGTTATTCAAAAGAAGACAAACAAATTCCATATTTAGTTTTAAACGAATTTAGAGGAAAAGATTTAGTCGGAATTAAATACGAGCAATTATTAAAGTATGCGCTGCCTTATGAAAATTCTGAAAATGCTTTTAGAGTAATTTTAGGAGATTTTGTTACTACAGAAGACGGAACAGGAATTGTACATACAGCACCAACTTTTGGGGCAGATGATGCAATGGTTGCCAAACAAGCAACACCAGAAATTCCGCCTTTACTAGTGTTAGATGACAACGGAAACCCAGTTCCCTTAGTGGATTTACAAGGAAAATTCAGACCAGAATTAGGCGAGTTTGCTGGTAAATATGTTAAAAACGAATACTACAATGATGGCGAAGCACCAGAAAAATCTGTAGATGTAGAATTAGCCATCAAACTAAAAACAGAAAATAAAGCCTTTAAGGTTGAAAAATATGTGCACAGTTATCCAAATTGTTGGAGAACAGACAAACCTATTTTATATTATCCGTTAGATTCTTGGTTTATCAAGGTGACAGATGTAAAAGATAGAATGCATGAATTGAACGAAACGATTAACTGGAAACCGGAATCTACTGGAACAGGTCGTTTTGGAAACTGGTTAAAGAATGCGAATGATTGGAATTTATCTCGTTCACGTTTTTGGGGAATTCCGTTGCCAATTTGGAGAACAGAAGATGGTAAAGAAGAAATTATTATCGGTTCTGTAGAAGAATTAAAATCAGAAATGAAACTTGCTGTTGATGCAGGTGTTATGTCTGAGGATATTTTTGCTGAGTTTGAAATCGGAAATATGTCTGAAGAAAACTATGATAAAATCGATTTGCATAAAAATGTTGTTGATAAAATTACGTTAGTTTCTACATTAGGAAAACCAATGAAACGCGAAAGTGATTTGATTGATGTCTGGTTCGATTCAGGTTCTATGCCTTATGCACAATGGCATTATCCGTTTGAAAATAAAGAATTAATTGACAATAAAGAGTTTTATCCAGCAGATTTTATTGCAGAAGGCGTAGATCAAACAAGAGGATGGTTTTATACGTTGCATGCAATCGGAACGATGGTTTTTGATTCTGTTGCCTATAAAAATGTGGTTTCTAACGGATTGGTTTTAGACAAAAATGGACAGAAAATGTCGAAGCGTTTAGGAAATGCAACGGATCCTTTTGAAACATTAAAAACCTACGGAGCTGATGCAACGCGTTGGTACATGATTAGCAATGCAAATCCGTGGGATAATTTAAAATTTGATTTAGAAGGAATAGCAGAAGTTTGCCGTAAATTCTTCGGAACGTTATACAACACATATTCATTTTTTACTTTGTATGCAAATATTGATCATTTCACGTATGCAGAAGCTGATGTTCCGTTAAACGAACGACCAGAAATAGATCGTTGGATTTTATCAGAATTACATTCGCTTGTAAAAAGAGTTGACGAGTTTTATGCGGATTACGAACCAACAAAAGCAACCAGAGCAATTTCTGATTTTGTACAAGAATACTTAAGTAATTGGTATGTAAGATTGTGTAGAAGACGTTTTTGGAAAGGCGATTATGAGCAAGATAAAATTTCTGCATACCAAACTTTATATACGTGTATGTTAACCGTTGCAAAATTAAGCGCTCCTGTTGCTCCATTTTTTATGGATAGATTGTACACAGATTTAATTAATGCAACTCAAAAAGAAACTTTTGAATCTGTACATTTAGCAGAATTCCCAACGTATGATGCATCATTTATTGATGCTTCTTTAGAACGAAAAATGGAAAACGCACAAACAATTTCTTCCTTAGTATTATCATTAAGAGCAAAAGAGAAAATTAAAGTTCGTCAACCATTACAAAAAATTATGATTCCGGTATTGGATGCACAACAGAAAGAAGAAATTGAAGCAGTTTCTGATTTGATAAAACACGAAGTAAACGTAAAGGAAATAGAGCTATTAGATGATGCTTCAGGGATTTTAGTGAAGCAAGTTAAACCCAATTTTAAAACATTGGGACCAAAGTTTGGACGCGATATGAAATCTATTTCTAATGCAATTCAAAACTTTAGTCAAGGCGATATCATTAAAATAGAAAAAGATGGAAATCTTTCTATTAATATTGACGAAAAAACCATAAATTTGGATATCTCAGATGTAGAAATTTCATCTAAAGATATTGAAGGATGGTTGGTTGCAAATGCACACAACTTAACAGTTGCTTTAGATGTTACAATTTCTGAAGAATTACGTAAAGAAGGAATCGCAAGAGAATTGGTTAATAGGATTCAAAACTTACGTAAAGATTCTGGTCTAGAAGTAACAGATAAAATTAAGTTGACAATTTTAAATTTTGAAAACTTACAAACTTCTGTTGAAGAAAATAAAGCGTATATTATGAGTGAAACATTAACCAAAGAATTGGTTTTTGTAGATTCATTAAATGATGGTACAGAAATTGAATTCGACAACATCAAAAGTAGAATATTAATTAATAAAATGTAAGAGTTATGTCAAACAACATCGTTAGATATTCAGATGAAGACTTACAAGAGTTTAAAGAAATTATTGAGAAAAAAATAGCAAGAGCTAAAGAAGATTTAGCTTTGTTAGAAAGTGCATATAAAAATAACGCCGATAACGGAACAGATGATACTTCGCCGTCGTTTAAATCTTTTGATGAAGGCGCAGATACAATGGCTAAAGAAGCAAATGTGCAATTGGCAATTCGTCAAGAAAAATTTATCAGAGATTTAAATAATGCATTACTTCGTATAGAAAATAAAACATACGGAGTTTGTAGAGTTACTGGTAAATTAATTCAGAAAGAGCGCTTAAAATTAGTTCCTCATGCTACACTTAGCATAGAAGCTAAAAGAAAACAATAACAAAAAAAGCTTCCAATTTGGGAGCTTTTTTTAAGCACAATTATATACATGTCCAAAAAATCCATCGCAATTATAACCATTTTTTTAGCATTACTAATAGATCAAGTAAGTAAAATTTATATAAAAACGCATTTCGAAATACAAGAAAGTATTCATGTATTTGATTGGTTTAGAATTCATTTTACCGAAAATAACGGAATGGCTTGGGGATTTGAATTTGGAGGTAAAGCAGGGAAATTATTTTTAACATTATTTAGAGTAGTTGCTGTAGTTGGAATTATTTATTGGTTGCGAAACACCATTAAACGAAATGCCCCAACAATTGTTGTTTTAGCAATAGCTTTAGTACTTTCTGGAGCTTTCGGAAATATTATTGATTCTGTTTTTTATGGAATAATTTTTGACGCTCCAGCTCATGGTACAGCAACACTTTTTGCAGAAAATACGTATGGAGAATTATTTCACGGAAGAGTAGTAGATATGTTGTATTTTCCTATTTATGAAGGTGAAAATTTTACCTTTTTCAATGCTATTTTTAACGGGGCAGATTCTTTTATTACTATTGGTGTAATTTTACTATTTCTATTTAACAAGCAAGCGTTTCCGCCAGAAAAAGAGAAAAATACCGAGGTGCTATAAATCTATTGCAAGTTCAATTAATTTATTTTGAATTCCGTAAATAACCAAACCAGCAACATTTTTAGATGCTGTTTTTAGTAATAAACTATTGCGATGTCCCTCAACAGTTCTTGGGCTAATACATAGTTTATCAGCAATTTCTCCAGTAGTTAATTGTGCACAGATTAATTCTAAAACTCCAAGCTCTCTTTTAGTAAGTAGTTTTTTATCTAAATCATTTTTTATCTTTTTGCCGCTAGAAGAAAGTAAATTTTCATGAATGGTCTTAATTACTTTGTCATTGTAATAAAAACCGATGTTAAAGACTTCATTAATTGTGTGAATTACTACTTTTGGACTTGTGTTTTTTAATAAATATGATGATGCTCCAACATCAATCATATTGGTAATAAAAGATTTTCCATCATAACTTGTAAGAGCAATAATTTTTATTGAAGGATATTTTTTATGAATTATTTTAGTCGTTTCTATACCGTTTAGCACAGGCATTTTTAGATCCATTAAAATAATATCTGGTAAATTTTTAGGGTTAATAGCGTCAATTAGTTCTTGACCATTTTCAGCTTCAAAATGAATTTCAAAATTCATTTCTCTTTGTAAGAGAAATGAAATGCCTTTTCTAAAAAGTTCTTCGTCATCTGCTAAAGCGATTTTTATCTTTTGTGTCATAATCTTAGAGGATTAAATGTGTATTATAAAAGTTGCGCCACTTTTCTCTTTGTTGCTAATTTTTAATGTTCCGTTTAGTAATTCAACTCTGCTTTCTATGTTTTTTAGACCCAAGCCTTTTTTAATTTGAGCTTGTTTTAAATCAAAACCAATTCCGTCATCCGAATAATTTAAATCTAATTTAGAGTTCTTGTTTTCAAGGACTAAGTTAATATTTTTTGCTTTGCCGTGTCTAATAGAGTTGTTAATAAGTTCTTGTAAAATTCTAAAAAGGTGTAGTTCTTGGTCTTTATTTAAATAATTTTCTGGGTATTTTAATTGATATGTAACTACTACTTTTCTACTTGTGTTAAAATCATCAACCAGTTCTTCAATTGCAGATTGTAACCCAAATTTATCGAGAATTGGAGGCAGTAAATCATGGGCAATTTTACGAGCACTTTGTAGCGTTCTGTTTGTGATATCTATATTGCTTTTGGTAACTTCTGAATATTCTTTAGCAGATAAACCTCCATCTAATAACAAATTAGAATTAAGGTGTATAACATTTAATTTAGAGCTAATATCATCATGCAGGTCTTGGGCTATTCGTTTTCTTTCGTTTTCTTGAGTAAGGATGGTTGCATGAATTAATTCTTTTTGATGCTCAATTTCTGCAGATTTTTTTTCAAGCTCTTTTTCAACAATTTTTTTACGTGAAATGAAGAAAAAGAAAAATAGTCCAACAGACATTAATAAAAGTAATAATACACCAATAAGAACAATAGAAATTATTTGATTCTCTTGAGAAAACAATTCCTTCATTTTTTAAATCTTTTAGGTTAAAGTAGGTTTTTTTCTAAAATGTTTATACCACTCTACAAAAATTAATATTTGATACAATATGTATAAAACTGCATTTGTGTTCCAAATTAACATCTTTGTTGAACCTTTAATATTTCCAGCGGTAAAGAGTAAAAGACTACACAAAAAATATAAAAACATACCAGAAACAATAAAAATAAACCTACTTTCTGAACCTTCAATTTTTTGAATAAAAAATAAAAAACAAAAGATAATTAATGGAATTGTAGTTGCAACAATTTCAAAAATATTAAATTTATTATAACTTGTAGGATCTACAATATAATAGACACAAAGAGTAACTAATACGATTATTATAACGCCTGAAATTATTTTTTTAAGAATTATTTTTTTTAAAATTTGCCTAAAAAATAACCCCAACAAAATAAATTTCCCAATAAAAAAATAATGGGATAAAAAAAGGTTATTTATTTTATGATCACTAAGATAACTAGAATATAATTGAATAACTAAGCTGCCAATTAGGTATAGTGTAAATATTTTTAGAGGTGTTAACTTTAATCTATAATTCCTTAAAAATAAGATTGTATTTAATGCCAATAAAATATAACCAATATCAATTATTGTCTCTTGTATGCTCATTAAAAGGAATTAACTATTTAATGGACTACCTGGATCACAAATATCTGGACAAGGCTTTGTCATGTCATAAATATCATCACCAGGGGCACCTAATTCATTTGGCTTTATGGTAGAAATCATGTCTTTGTTGTTCTTGTCAACACCAACTATCATTAGCTTTTCAACATTATCGTCATTAACACCTAAATAAGCTCGTATACTTTCAACACCTTCTTCGGCAAGTACTTCTTGTAAATCAATTTTAGGAATGTTAAAAGCTCTACAACGTTGGTGTTCATTATAAGTACCTTCTTCTTTTCTCCATTTTTTTGCCCATTTTTTGGCCGTTTGTAAAGTAATTGTGTTCTTTTTTTTCATGATAATATGTATTGGGTTATTAATAATCCTAAATGTAGGAATTAATTTAACAATAGTATAAAAAAACAACAGTAAAATGGTATTTTCGTAGTATGTCTAACACATTAGAAATTCAAATAAAATCGTTGCCAAATTCTCCTGGCGTGTATCAATATTTTGATACAAACGATGTTATTATTTATGTTGGTAAAGCAAAAAATCTAAAAAAAAGAGTTGCTTCATATTTTACTAAAAATCATGAAAATGGTAAAACAAGAGTTTTAGTAAAGAAAATTGTAAGCATTAAACATATTGTTGTAGATACAGAAACAGATGCATTGTTGTTAGAAAATAATCTGATAAAAAAGTATCAACCAAAATACAATGTGATGCTAAAAGATGACAAAACTTATCCATGGATTTGCATCAAAAAAGAACGTTTTCCAAGAATTTTTTTAACTCGAAATGTTATCAAAGATGGCTCTGAATATTTTGGTCCATACACATCTATTAGAACAGCAAAAGCGTTATTAGATTTAATAAAAGAATTGTACACATTACGAACTTGTAATTTTGATTTAAGTGAAGAAAAAATTGCTGCAAAAAAATATAAAATTTGTTTAGAGTATCATTTAGGAAATTGTAAAGCGCCTTGTGAAAACTTGCAATCAGAAGAAAATTACCAAGTAAATATTTCTGCAATTAGAAATATTGTTAAAGGAAATTTTAAAGAATCTTTAGAAAAATTTTCTGAGTTGATGCAAAGTTTTGCAACTAAAATGGAGTTTGAAGAAGCTCAAAAAATAAAAGAAAAATTAGATCAATTATCTAATTATCAAGCAAAATCTACGGTTGTAAATCCATCGATTAATAATGTAGATGTGTTTTCTGTTATTTCTGATAAAAGCTTTGGATATGTTAACTTTTTTAAAATTGCAAATGGCTCAATTATTCAGTCTCATACATCAGAAATCAAGAAAAAATTAGATGAATCTGATAAAGAATTATTAGAATTATCTATTATAGAAATCCGTCAACGTTTTAACTCACAGTCAAAAGAAATTTATGTTCCATTTGCAGTTGAAGTTGGGAGTGACATAAAAGTTACGATTCCGAAAACTGGAGATAAAAAAAGAATTGTAGAATTGTCAATAAGAAATGCGCGTTATTTTAGACAAGACCGATTTAAACAAATGAAAATTGTTGATCCAGATAGACATGCAAACAGAATTATGTCTCAAATGAAATCTGATTTACGTTTAAAAGAAGAACCAAGACATATTGAGTGTTTCGATAATTCTAACATTCAAGGAACGCATCCAGTTGCCGCTTGTGTTGTTTTTAGAAACGGCAAACCAAGTAAAAAAGAATACAGACATTACAATATTAAAACAGTTGTTGGCCCAGATGATTTTGCATCAATGGAAGAGGTGGTTTTTAGGCGCTACAAAAGGTTGTTAGCAGAGAATGAATCATTGCCTCAGTTGATAATTATTGACGGCGGAAAAGGGCAATTATCTTCTGCGCTTAAAAGCTTGGATGTTTTAGGATTAAGAGGTAAAATTGCCATTATTGGCATTGCAAAAAGATTGGAAGAAATTTATTATCCTGGAGATTCTATTCCTTTGTATTTAGATAAAAAATCGGAGAGTTTAAAAATCATTCAGTTTTTAAGAAACGAAGCACATCGCTTTGGGATTACCTTTCACAGAAATAAAAGAAGTAAAAGTGCCATTCAATCAGAATTAGAACAAATTCCTAGTATTGGTAAGCAAACCATTACAACATTATTGCGTAAATTTAAGTCGGCAAAAAGAGTAAAAGATGCAACACTAGAAGAGTTAAAATCTGAAGTTGGTAACTCAAGAGCCAAAATTGTATTCGAATATTTTAATAATAAAACAGAATGAGAAAGTTATTTTTCGTCTTTTTAATTGTTTCAGTGACTGTTTTTTCACAAAAAAAACAACCAAAAGTCGGCCTAGTTTTAAGTGGTGGTGGCGCTAAAGGGTTTGCGCATGTTGGTGTTTTAAAAGAAATAGAAAAAGCCGGAATTCAAATAGATTATATTGGTGGTACAAGCATGGGCGCAATTGTTGGAGGTTTGTACGCTGCAGGTTATAGTGCAAGTCAAATAGAAAAAATTGTTATTGATACAGATTTTTATAGTTTACTACGAGATAAAAACCCAAGAAAAGCAAAACCTTTTTTTGAAAAGGAACATGGAGAAAAATACTCACTTGAATTACCAATAGATAAAGGTAAAATTGGTTTGCCTCAAGGGGTTTTTAAAGGTCAAAATGTGTTAAGTTTCTTAACACAATTATTATCGCCAGTAGATTCTATTTCAGATTTTTCTAAATTACCTATTCCGTTTTTTTGTATTGCAACAGATGTAGAAACCGGAAATCAAGTGAAGCTTACATCGGGATTTTTGCCTTTGGCACTAAGAGCAAGTGGCTCTTTTCCAACCTTATTAAATCCAATAGAAATTGATGATAAATTATTGATTGATGGAGGAGTTGCAAATAATTTTCCGGTTGATGAAATGGAAAAAACAGGTGTAGATATTATTATTGGCGTAGATGTGCAATCTAAATTATTTAATAAAGAAAATATTAAATCGGCATTAAATGTTTTGAGTCAAATATCTAGCTATCAAATGTATAAAAGAAACCCAAAACAAATAGCAAGAACAGATGTTTATATTCATCCAGATATCTATGATTATTCTGTTGTTTCTTTTGATAAATCTTTAGAAATTTTAGCAAAAGGAACTCAAGTTGCAAAAAAGTTTTCTAAAACGTTTGACAGTATTGCAAAGCTTCAATCAATTAAAAGAAAACCAATTGATTTGGTTTATAAAGATTCTGAATTTAGTGTTGATAAAATTGACATTACAGGAAATAAAAACTACACCAGAGCGTATGTTCTGGGAAAATTAAAACTACAAGAAGGTGATAAAATCACCTATAAAAAATTGGCAACTAAAGTTAGTTATTTATCAGCTACCGATAATTTTAAGATGATTCATTTTAACGTTAAAAATACTTCTGACGGAAAAACAGTGCTATTAAATATTAAAGAAAATAAACTGAAATCTAGTTTAAGGTTAGGAGTCCATTACGATTTGGTGTACAAATCGGGTGTTTTAATTAATGTAAATAAAAAGAATATTTTATCTAAAAATGATGCCGTTTCTTTAGATTTAGTAGTTGGAGACCAACCCAGATATAGTTTACAATATTTTGTAGATAATGGTTTTTATTATAGTTACGGATTTAGTTCAAGATTTAATAGTTTTAAAACCAATGTTAAGTCAAATTCATCTGGTATTAATTTAATTAATTTACAGTATAGAGATTTTACAAATAGAGCTTATGTCCAAACAACTTTCGATAGAAAATTTGCAATAGGGTTAGGCTTAGAACATCAAAAATTAGTATCGCAAACAGAAACAATTTCTACAGCAACAAATGGCCCATTTGTGTTTGATAATAGCGATTATTTGAATTTGTATTCTTATTTAAAACTAGACACGTATGACAATAAATATTATCCTAAAAAAGGAATGCTTTTAGATGCTAAATTTAAGTGGTATATGTCGTCTTCAGATTACAATAAAGACTTTCTTCAGTTTTCTCAAATAAAAGGGAAAATAGGTTTCGCAAAAACTTTTCGCAAGAATTTTACTTTTCTTTTCGAGTCTGAAGCAGGTTTTACACTTGGTAAAGTAAACTCCACAACTTTCGATTTTTTATTAGGAGGATATAATAAAAACTTTATCAATAATTTTATTCCTTTTTACGGTTATGAGATTAACGCATTATCAGAACAATCATTCTTAAAATCTACATTTAATTTAAGGTTTAATGTTTCTGACAAACAATTTGTGCATTTTTTAGCCAATTATGCTAGAGTAGATAATAGTGTTTTAAAAGGAGGAAATTTATTTAATGATACAAAGTCTGGTTATGCTTTTGGGTATAGTATAAATTCAATTATTGGTCCAATTGACTTAAAGTATTCTTGGTCTCCAGACACAAATAATTATTATTGGTATTTTAATTTAGGTTTTTGGTTTTAGAAATTAGAGCTAAAAAAACCGCATCATTTAAAAATGATGCGGTTTTTTATTTTGATAAAAGTAATGCCTTACTTGCTTTTTTTATAAAATTTATATTGCAAGTATTGGTAAGCATCTCTAGGTAATATATCAATCCACTTTTTGTATTTAATAAACCATTTAAATCGGATAGAAGAAACACCTTGTGTAAGGTATGCGGCTACAAATGGATGTGCGTTAAGCGTAATCTTTTTATAGTTTTTTCCGCTAGATATAATTCTTTCTAACTCAATCTCAATCTTATCAATTAAAATAATTGGAGCCTCAACTTCACCGTTTATATTCGGATTTGGCTCTCTTGTTTTAATTTCTAACTCTGGTCTTACTCTTTGACGAGTTATTTGCACCAAACCAAATTTACTTGGTGGTAAAATTTTGTGTTTTGTTCTATCAAAAGACATTTCATCTTTCATATATTGATAGAGTTTTTGTCTATTTTCTGCACTTTGCATATCAATAAAATCAACCACAATAATTCCACCCATATCACGTAACTGTAATTGTCTTGCAATTTCTTTTGCAGCAATCATATTTACTTCTAAAGCGGTATCTTCTTGAGAATTTGCTTTATTAGATCTGTTTCCGCTATTTACATCTATAACATGTAATGCTTCGGTATGTTCAATTACCAAATACGCACCTTTGCTCATAGATACTGTTTTACCAAAAGAAGTTTTTATTTGACGTTCTATGCCATACTTCTCAAATATTGGAGTTTTTGATTTGTGTTGATGTACAATATTTACCTTTTCTGGATAAATTTCTTGTAAATAATCTTTAATTTCTACAACTAAAGTTTCATCATTTGTAATAATGTTTGTAAAAGAATCATTCATTACATCTCTTAAAATAGATGATGCTCTGTTTAACTCGCTCAATATTTTTGTTGGAGTATTTGTATTTGCAATGCTTTTACACATGGCTTTCCAACGATCTAAAGAGTTTTGTAAATCCCTGTCTAATTCTGCTACTTTTTTTCCTTGAGCAACAGTTCTTAATATAACACCAAAACCTTTTGGTTTTATACTTTGGGCCAATCTTTTTAAACGTTCTTTTTCTTTTGGATCTGCAATTTTTTGCGACACAGAAACTCTATTAGAAAAAGGAACTAAAACTAAAAATCTACCAGCTATAGATAGCTCAGAACTTATTCGTGGTCCTTTAGTAGAAATAGGTTCTTTTACAATTTGTACTAATGTGTTTTGCCCTGTTTTAAGGACATCGTTAATGCTTCCGTCTTTGTGTATATCTTTCTCAAAGCCGAAATTTTTTAAAGTGTATTCTTTATAATTACCTGTGCTTACTTTCTTAAGAAATTTTGATAAAGAGTTTACTTGTGCGCCTAAATCATGATAATGTAAAAAGCCATCTTTTGGATAACCAACATTTACAAAAGCAGCATTTAAGCCCGATAAAACTTTTCCTATTTTGGCAATAAAAATATCGCCTACAGAAAACTTATTATCGTTTGTCTCTTTATTTAATTCTATAAGTTTACCATCTCTTAGTAAGGCAAAATCAATATCAGATGAACTTGAACGAATAATTAATTCTGTTTTCATTCTGAATTTGGTTTTATACTACACTTAATTGTGTAGATGGATTAAAATAATGTTACAGGATTTTTGCCTGTTTGAAGTGTTTAAACTTCTTGTCAATGAACGTTATTAAGCTTTTAATGCAAATGCAGAAAAAGTAAGCAAATGCTTACTTTTTCTTATGTCTGTTTGCTCTTGCTCTTTTCTTACGTTTGTGTGTAGAGATTTTAGCTCTCTTTCTTTTTTTACCACTTGGCATAATTAAATTGTTTTTTAAACCTAAAAAAGGTTTAGATTAATACTTTTATTATTTTACTAATACGTTCGTTTTTACTCCTTCAGTAAATGTCTTTGCAGGTTTAAAAGCCGGAATGTTGTGTGCAGGAATCTTAATTGTTGTGTTTTTAGAAATATTTCTTCCCGTTTTTTCAGCTCTAGTTTTAATAATAAAGCTTCCAAAACCTCTTAAATATACATTATCTCCTTGCTCTAATGCGCCTTTAACTTCTGTCATAAATGCTTCAACTGTTGCTAAAACATCTGTCTTTTCAATTCCAGATTTATCCGAAATTTTTGATACGATATCTGCTTTCGTCATGTTAATATATTTGTATGTTTGTTTTTAATTTTAAGGCTGCAAATATATGATAATTAATCTATTCCAAAAACTTAATCCATTAAATTTATGTGAATATTATGATGTAATTTTGCCGCAGCAATTTATAAAATGAAATTTTCTAACCAATTAATTTACTGGTATTTACAAAATGATAGAGATTTGCCTTGGCGAAAAACCAGAAATCCGTATTTTATTTGGCTATCAGAAATAATGCTACAACAAACCAGAGTTCATCAAGGTTTGTCTTATTATAATACGTTTACAAAAGAATTTCCAAAGGTTTTTGATTTAGCAAATGCAAACGAATCTAAAGTTTTAAAACTTTGGCAGGGGTTAGGATATTACTCTAGAGCCAGAAATTTACATTATTCAGCAAAGTATATTGCGAACGAATTAAACGGTAAATTTCCATCAACCTACGAAGAAATAAAAAAACTAAAAGGTGTTGGAGATTACACAGCTTCTGCAATTTCTTCTATTTGTTTTGATGAACCACAAGCTGTTGTAGATGGAAATGTTTATAGAGTTCTTGCACGGTATTTCGGAATTAAAACACCAATTAATTCATCCGCAGGAATAAAAGAATTTAAAGAATTAGCACAAACATTAATTGATAAAAGTCAACCAGGAACACACAATCAGGCAATTATGGATTTTGGTGCGCTGCATTGCAAACCTCATAATCCGCTCTGCGAAACCTGCCCTTTTAATACTAGTTGTGTTGCTTTACAAACCAAAAAGATAAAAGAATTACCAGTTAAAGAGAAGAAAATAAAAGTCAGAAAAAGATATTTTAATTATTTGGTTTTTGTTTCTGATGATAATAAAACGATGTTGTCAGAAAGAAAAGGAAAAGGAATTTGGCAAGGTTTGTATCAGTTTCCTTTAATTGAATCAGAGAAAAGCATTTCAAAAGAAGAATTGTGTTTAGAACTTGAAACAAAAGGAGAGTCTGTTGAAGGTATTGTATTATTTAATCAAAAAGAAATAGTTCATAAACTCTCTCATCAACATTTATATACAAAATTTTGGATTGTTAAGAAGGATGAAGTACTTAAAAATCAAGTAGATTGGCAGACAATAGAAAAATATCCTGTACCAATATTAATTGCTAATTTTTTAAAAAACTTCAATCCCTTAAACGGATATTTTTAGTACATTTGATTCTAAATTGATTTGTTAGTTTAAATAATTTTTTAAATTGATAAAAGAAGAAAAATATAGAGAACATGGCAGGAACATTAAATAAAGTAATGCTTATTGGGCATCTAGGAGACGAAGTTAAAATGCATTATTTTGAAGGCGGAAATGCTATTGGTCGATTTTCTATTGCCACAAACGAAACTTATACAAATAAGCAAACTGGCGAAAAAATTACCAATACAGAATGGCACACTATAATTGTTAGAAATAAATTGGCAGAAATTTGCGAGAAATATTTATCTAAAGGAGATAAAATTTATTGTGAAGGAAGACTTAAAACCCGTCAATGGGAACAAGATGGTCAAAAAAGATATTCTACAGAAATTCATGTGGTTGATATGACTTTTTTAACAACTAAAAAAGAAACGGTTAAACAAGAAAATTTGCCAGAGAAAAAGTTAGCACCGAGTAAACAGGAAGAAGAAAACGACGATTTACCTTTTTAGAAAACTAAACTTTAAAACCTTGGATTCAGAACCCGCAAGTATATTTCTACTTTTAGTATTAAAATTTGATATACTAATTACCATTAACAGTTTAGTATTGGTGTTTTTATTGCTTTGCTCTGCATTAATTTCTGGATCTGAAATTGCATTTTTTTCACTTTCACAAACTAATTTAGATGAGCAAAACGAAAAAACGAAAGGAAACAGTTTGGTTGTTAAATTGTTGGCTAGACCTAAAAAATTACTAGCAACAATCTTAATTACTAACAATTTTATAAATATTCTTATTGTATTATTATTTGCTGGCTTAAGCGAATTAATTTTCGAAGACAAAGATTTGTCTGTCAATTGGTGGTTAATTTCTATTTCTAGTTACATTATAAAGTTTACTATAGAAGTAGTCTTGGTTACTTTCTTAATCTTGCTTTTTGGAGAAGTTTTGCCCAAAGTGTACGCCTCTAGAAACTCTCTGAAGTTTTCTAAAATTATGGCAAAACCAGTACATGTATTAAGTATTATATTATCAATTTTTAGTCTGCCATTAATTCGTTTAACAAGTGTTGTAGAAAAACGATTAGGAGGTAAAAATTATGACTTTTCTGTAGAAAAATTATCACAAGCATTAGAACTTACCTCAGACGGGACAACTACAAAAGAAGAGAAGAAAATTTTACAAGGAATTGTAACTTTTGGGAATACAGAGACGGTACAAATAATGAAACCTCGTATAGATATTTTTGCTATTTCTGATGAAGAAGCCTATAATGAAGTACTCGCTAAAATTGTAAAAAAAGGCTATTCTAGAAATCCAGTATATCATGAATCAATAGATAATATTATAGGTATTTTATATGCCAAAGATTTACTAGAGCATTTAGACAAAACCAATTTTGAATGGCAAAAACTATTACGCGACCCCTTTTTTGTTCCAGAAAATAAAAAGTTAGACGATTTATTAAGTGAGTTTCAAGACAAGAAAAATCATTTAGCAATTGTTGTTGATGAATATGGTGGTACAAGTGGAATTGTAACTCTTGAAGATGTTATTGAAGAAATTGTAGGTGATATAAATGATGAATTTGATGTTGACGATTTATCGTATTCTAAATTAGATGCCAACAATTATGTGTTTGATGGAAAAACAACCATAAAAGATTTTTGTAAAGTGTTAGATATAGATGATGAAGCTATTTTTGAAGAAGAAAAAGGAGAGTCTGAAACCTTAGCAGGATTCATTTTAGAGATTTCTGGGAAATTTCCTAAAAAAGGAGAGAAAATAAACTTCCATAATTTTTCGTTTACTGTTGAAGCGCTAGATAAAAAGCGAATTAAACAAGTTAAAGTAACCAGATTACATGCGTAAATTTTACATCTTTTTTTTAATAGGAATTCTTTTTTCTTCTTGCAAAGAAGATGTTTTACCAAAGCCAAAAGGCTATTTAAGTTTAAAGTATCCTGCAGTTACTTATAAAAAAGTTCTAGTAGCAAAGCCTTATAGTTTTGAAGTTTCTTCGAATGCTGAAATAATTGAGCAACCAAAATTTTGGAGCATAATAAGATACCCAAAGTTAAAAGCGACTATTGATATTACGTACAGACCTATTAAAAATAACTTAAAAGAGTTATTGATAGAATCTGAAAAACTAGTGTATAAACACGCTGTTAAAGCAGAAGAAATTACGACACAAAATTTCGAAAATTTTGATAAACGTGTTTTTGGAAGTATGCAAGAAATCTCTGGAAATGCCGCTTCTCAAATTCAGTTTCAGTTAACAGACAGCACAAACAATTTTATAAAAGGCGCTTTGTATTTTTATGCAAAACCAAATTACGATTCTATTTTACCAGCGGTTGTCTATATTAAAAACGACATTTTACGTTTAATAGAAACCTTAGAATGGGAAAAGTGATTTTTTAAGAAAAATTTTCTTAAATCTGCGTTTTCAAAAAGTTTAAAAAATAGTTCTCTTGAAAAACAGCAATTTTTTTCTTTTTTTAAAATCACATAATTTGTTGATATTCAATTAGTTTACAAATTCCGTATACCTACTTCTAGGCAGTCATATGCCTAGAAGTAGGCATACGGAAAATACCCCATTTATAGGCATTGACACGTGTTATTTTATAAGTTAGATTTACTGCAATTATTAACTCATTAAATTTAAAAACTATGAAAAGACAAAAAATTACTAATTATTTAAAAACTGGAATTCTCCTTTTTGGAGTTTCTCTAATGTTATGGAATTGTCAAAAGAACAATGAAATAAATGAACTTTATGATGTCTCCGTAAATAAAAAATTAGATTATACTTTAGAGAAAATAGGTTATTCCAAACTAATAACAGATCAAGAAATAAAAAAAGCTTTACCTAAAATAAAACAAAGGTTCTCTGAGGGTAAAAAACAAAACAGACAAAGTAAAAAAACACCACAGATTTCTGAAAACTTTACTATTATTACAGATAGTATACATAAAATTATTACAAAAGATGTAATTACTTGGGCATTTAAAATTGAAACTCCTGTCTTAAAAAATTCTGACTTTGAAAATTTTCTTGTTAAAAAATACAATGAAAAATTTAGCTATTTTTTAGTTAGTTATAAGAAAGACTTAGAAACAAAGTACAAAAAAGCTACCTTATACCTTATTTCCAAAGAATCCTTAAATTTAGATAATTTAAATCTTGCCCGAAAAGGAGATTATTTAATGGATGATAATACTAATGGAGGTGGCGGTCCTTGTGAGGGAGATATTTATACAGAGATAAAATCTTGTGATAAAGGTGGGTATCATACTGCTAAATATTGTTGTCAACATTATGGAGGTATTCATGGATGCAGTAATAGTAAACCTTGTGATTATACCTGTACAGGTACTGATGTGGTAACAATCATTGATTTTACAAATTGTTTTAATGGTGGTAGTCTTGGTCCAGATAATATTCCAGACTATAATCCATCAGACAATGACAATACTCAAAATGGTGACAGTGGAATGTCTAATAGTGGAGGAAGTACAAGTTCTAATGGAGGTACAGTAATTACTAGCCCTGTAACACTAGAATGTGATAACTGCTCAAATTCTCAATCTTTAATTTCTTATTTAAATTTAACAGACCAAACACAAATAGATTGGGTAAATGACGCGAATAACAATAATATTATTACAGAGCTTTCATCTTTTATAGCTTTTAACAATAACTCTGACGAAGCTATAAATTTTGCGATACAAGCTATTAATGCTTTAATTGAGGGTGTAATTGTTGATTCAGGTATTTCAGATTTTGTTGATAAAGAGCCTGTAAAGGATTTTATGGGTGTTGTTTCAGATTTTAAAATTTTACTAGATAATAGTCCGAGAGGTGTTGGTAGATTCAAAGGTACTAAAGCTGGTGATTATTTAAAGAGTTTAGGAGAAACTAAATTTAATTTTAAACAAATGAGGCCACTTCCAACTCAAACAGGTCTCTTTAATTCTAAAAAAGGTAGATATATTTATACTAAAAAAGGAGGTTGGATTGATATGGCTCATTTCTTGTTTTATGCAGGAAAAGCATATAAATATAAAATAGCTGGGAAAGCTAACCCTATTGGAGAAGCTGTTCAGGATGGTTATAGACAAGAGTTGTCAGATTTATTAGTAGCAAAGCACTCCGCTTATAGTTATGAGGATCTACCTAGTGATAAATTTGGAGCAGAATTTGCAGTTAATTATTTCAATAGTAATAGTAGCCTGACTTTTTCTGAGCAATTAGCAAATTATTTAAATAATATTCTAAAGGCGGCTATGCCTTTAGATGCTCCTAATTATAATAATACACCAAATAATGACTCGAGAAATGCACCAACTGAAATAAACAAAACAACTAACCCAATTTATACACAATAATTAATTATGAAAAGAAAAGTAGTTTATTTTTTAATTATCATTATAATAATAATTGTTAGTGTTTTTACTTTTTTAAAAAGACAAGAACTTTCAAATTATAAAGAAAAAGGTAATAAATTAGTTGAAATGATTTATGAGTTTAAAAAGATTAATTTTAGATTACCTAATTCAGTATCAGAAGTCAAAACTGATATAGAAATGGGAGAAGGACCATATTATGAAAAGATAAATGACACAACATTCATCGTGTTTTTTAATATAGGTTTTGATGATAAAATTATTTTTAACTCTAATAGTAAAAGATGGAAATGATTACTTAATTATGAAAAAAAACAGCATTAATTTTTGGGGCTTTGTTGTGCTTTACTTGTAAAGCACAAACACCAGTTGTAGAAAATTTATCTAGTTTTGAGAACATGAATTATCTTTTTGCTAGAATTGCCCCTAAATTGACAATCAATAAAGAACTTTATAAAGAGAGTTTATATATTACAATTTATCAGTTGTCAGACTCAAAAGCTACACCAGAAAATTTCTTTGATGGATATGATGGAACTTTAGCTAGTTTTATAGTTTCAATTATACCAGATGGGGATTACTATACTCGTAGTAAACTATATAAAATTGAAGGTTTTTTAAATCCTAAAATATTAGAAGTTAAAGAAACTCAATATCCAAATTTTAGTATTAAAGTTGAGTATGGTAAAGATAATAAAAGAAAAGTAAAATCTTTTGAGTTTACTGGAGTTAAATAAAAAATAATAGCCTTACAATTTGTGGGGTTTTATTTTACCAGCGGTTGTCTATATTAAAAAAAACATTTTACGTTTGATAGAAACGTTAGAGTGGGAGAAGTAGGTAAAAATTAAGCTTTCATTTTTCTACTCTGTAACCACAAATAAAATTGCAATCCAAATAAAACAGCACCAGCTAATAAATGAGTTGCTTGTGTTCCCATCGGAAATTCTGCATAGTACATTAAAATACCAGTTATAGTTTCTAAAAAGAGTAAAAACACAACCCAGTTTACCAATTTATACCCTAAATTTTTTAGCTGATTTAAATAAAATAAGCCAAGATTTATCAATACAATGGCTATAGAAAATGACCTGTGAAAGTAAAATTTAAAACTCGGGTTTAGCAAACTATAATTTTTATTTTCGAAACCAAATAATTTTACCTGTTCATCAATAAATTGCCGAACTTGAGTTCCTAACGCAATTTGTATCAAACTAAAAACAGCAGAAATAATGACTAGTTTACTGAATAGAGAATTATAAATATACTTTTTATTCTCTTGAGCTGAGTCGAAAAATCTATTTGAAGTAATAAATTGCAATCGTAATAAAAGCGCAATAATTATCAAACCACCAACCATGTGAATGGTAATAATCGTTGGTTTTAAATTAGAATCAACCACTGTTTTACCTAACCAAGCTTCTACCAACATTAAGAAAAAAGCTAAAAAAGCTAAAAGTGTAATTTCTTTATTTTCTTTTCTGTATTTAAATGCCGAAACGATTAACAATAAAAATAAAATTCCGGCAACGGCAGAAGATAATCGATTGATATACTCTGTCCAAGTATGGTATTTATTAAACGTTGCATAATTGTGTTTGGTGTATTTTTCCCAGTTATTGGCGGCAAAAGTTAAGTAGGTTTTTACATCTTTTTGAGCAACGTATAAAGTTTCACCTTTAATAATAATCATTCCTTTTTTGTAATCTGTATTTGGTTGCCAAGTAATTTGTTTTTCAGAAGTTGGCGGAATGTAATAACCGAAACATTTTGGCCAATCTGGGCAACCCATTCCAGAGCCAGTCATTCTTACAACAGAACCGGCTAAAAAAATAATATATACAGAAATTAAAGAAAGTTTTACAAATAAAGGAAGTCGTTTTTTCACGTTATTTATTTTCTAAGGTATTAAAATAATCAATTTGTTTAAAGCTTTTTATAGAGTATAAATATCCTCCAGCAATTCCGCTAATAAATGTAGTTATATTTTCTAAAGAAATGGCGCTTGCATCAAATTCTATTAATCTTAAACTATCTTTAAAAATTACATTTACAGAGGCTGTCTAATAATGTTACAAATTTATCAATTAATTATTTTATATCGGCAGAATTAAACGATTTTTGTAGAAGATAAATAGTTGGTAAATAGATGGGTTCTAAGAATCAAAAATGGTTTTATTTAAGCATTCTTGCAGTGGTTTGGGGAAGTTCTTTTATCCTAATGAAAAAAGCATTGATTGGCTTAACGCCAATTCAATTAGGAGCATTACGAATCTTAATTGCGGGCATCTTTTTATTGTTGATTGGATTTAAAAGTATCAAGAAAATTCAAAGAAAACATTGGAAACACATTGTTTCAACAGCAATTTTAGGAACCTTTATCCCTGTGTTTTTATTTGCGTTTGCTGTTAGCGGAATTGATAGTTCTATTGCATCAATCTTAAACTCTTTAACACCTTTTAATACCTTTATTTTTGGAGCTTTGGTCTTTGGATTTACGTTTAAAAAACAACAATTAATCGGGGTTTTTATTGGATTAATAGGAACGGTAATCCTTATTTTAAAAGGCGCAGATTTAAATCCAAATCAGAATTATTGGTTTTCAATTTTAATTATTATTGCATCAATTGGTTATGCGTTTAATGTAAATATTGTAAAAAAACATTTGCATGATATTAGCGCATTAAGTATTGTTGCAGGTAATTTTTTATTGTTGATTATTCCTGCATTGTTAGTTTTATCGATGACAGATTTCTTTTCTGCTTTTGAGATGAATCAAAAAACAATGAGTTCTTTAGGATACATTACCATTTTAGCGATTGTTGGTACCGGTTTAGCAAAAGTTTTATATAATAAAATGGTGCATTTATCTACACCAATATTTGCTTCATCTGTAACCTATTTAATTCCTATTGTTGCAGTTTTCTGGGGGATTTTAGATGGAGAAAAGTTAAATTTTATGCAGTTTTTTGCTGCATTTATTATTTTAATTGGTGTGTATTTAGTTAATAAGAAGAAATAAATAAAAAGTAACTGTCTGTAAGTCTTAAAACTACTACTAAAATTCGTTCAATTTTGTTATTGCACAGTTAAGAATAATATGTATATTTGCACCCGCATTTTCACTAAGAAAGTGTATAATTAAGTATAAATACGCAAAACAAATAGTATGTACGCAATCGTAGAGATAGCAGGGCAGCAGTTTAAAGTTGCAAAAGACCAAAAAGTTTACGTTCATCGTTTACAAGGAGAAGAAGGATCAAAAATTTCTTTTGATAATGTTCTTTTAGTAGAAGATAAAGGAAATGTAACTATTGGCGCCCCAGCTATAGAAGGAGCCACAGTAACGGCTAAGATTTTAGGTCACTTAAAAGGTGATAAAGTAATCGTTTTCAAAAAGAAAAGAAGAAAAGGATACAAAAAGAAAAATGGACATCGTCAGTATTTAAGCGAAATTCAAATTGAATCTATTGCTGCATCTGGTGCTAAAAAAACAGCTAAAAAAGAAGCTGCTCCTAAAAAGGAAGCTGCTCCTAAAAAAGCTGAGGTAAAAGAATCAGCAGCAACTGTTGATTATAGTTCAATGACAGTAGCAGAATTAAAAGCAGCAGCTAAAGAAGCAGGAATTAAAGGATACACTTCTTTAAAGAAAGCAGAATTAATTGAAGCTTTAACTAAATAAATAACCAATTTTAAAACCATACAATCATGGCACATAAAAAAGGAGTAGGTAGTTCGAAGAATGGTAGAGAATCAGAATCGAAACGTTTAGGAGTTAAAATTTTTGGAGGACAAGCTGCAATTGCAGGAAACATTATTGTTCGTCAAAGAGGAACAACACACAATCCAGGAGAAAATGTATATATGGGAAAAGACCATACATTACATGCTAGAGTTGATGGAGTTGTACAATTCCAAAAGAAAAGAGACAATAAATCTTATGTTTCTGTTGAGCCTTTTGAGGTTTAAGAAACAGTAAGAAATAATATAAACTCCCAAACGTTCGTTTGGGAGTTTTTTTTTTGGTTTAAAATCTCTATATTTGGTTAAGAGTTTAAAAAACCACTATGAAATATAAAAACCCCTTAATATTTTTAGTATTATTAATTAGCACACTGTCTTTTGCTCAAGTACAAAATAATCAACAAAAAGGCGTTTATAAAGTTGAAGAATTTATTTTAACTAAAAAATTAGATTCGGCATTAATTCTTTTAAAAGATTTAAAAACTTCTGATAGAGTTGTTAGATTAAAAAAAATTGCCTCAAAGAAGCCTCTTTCATATGCAGATTATTTTACGTTTGTAGCGCAAATAGGAAACAAACCAGGCAGAGATTATACACTGGTTACTAACTTCATCAATAAAAACATTTCTGAGCCAACAGCAAAAAAAATAAATTTAGATTATGTAAAAATTAAATGGTTGCAAGCTTCAAAACTACGAGATGAAAAAACAGTAGCTGAAGCAAATGTAGAAAATGAGAAGCTTAAAATATATATTGATAAATTTAATCCCAAAGAAAAAGAAGTTCAAAAAGCATTGGTGTATTTAAATATCCATAGAATTGTTCTTTATACGATTGAAAGGGATTTACCTAACGGAAAAAAACTAGCTTTAGAAAACTTAAAGAACTCTAGAGAGTTACAAGACACAGAATTAATTATTGCATCGTTATATCACCTTAACGACTTTATTATTTTAGAAGGAAAACTACAAGAATATATTGATATTTCTGAAGAAGGATTGGCGTTAGAAAAAACATTACCAGAAACAAGCGACTATTATTATGGTACAGTAACACAAGCTTTAGATGCCTATATTTATAAAGGAGGACATGAAAAAAGGGTTGAAGAATTGTTAGAAATTCTTTATACTGAAAATAATACAAAGCATTTAAGTTATGCTTTTTATTCAAAATACCTTGGCACTATTGATTTAAAATCATCTTTCGCAAAAAATATTTTTAATAAATTTAATGCTTCAAATTTGATTGATTTTTTGCAAAAAATAACGGTAGAAGGAGAAAAATTATTAAATCCTAATGATTTTTATCATCTACTTAGAGAGAATTCTTATACATTAGAAAAACATAAATTGTATAAAGAAGCAATTGCTTATAAAGATAAATCTATAGAATTAATCAGAACAATTTATTCTAGAGATTTAGCAAACTCTTTGTCAGACTCTAAATCTAAATATGCAATTCAAGAAAAAGAATTGGAAGTTAAACTAGAAAAAGAACGTTCTAAATTATATGGCATCATAGCTTTATTGGCGGGTTTCTTTTTGGTGATTTCTATTTTTATTCTTATCCGTATTGTAAAACAACGAAAAGAATTATCACGTAGAAATAATAAAATTAAAAAACAACGAGACGATTTAGATAAAGCATATAAAGAAAAAGAATTATTGGTAAGAGAGGTGCATCATCGAGTAAAAAACAATTTTCAAATTGTATCTAGTTTACTAGAATTACAGAGTAAAGGAATTGAAGATGAAAAGGCACTTGAACTGGCTAATGAAGGAAAAAACAGAGTAAAATCGATGGCTTTAATTCATCAAAAACTGTATCAGAACGATAGCGGTTTGGTAGATTTTGATGAATATATACGGTTATTGGTTAAAGAATTAGGCTCTTTAAATACTTCTGGAGAAAAAGTAAAAACAAAAATAGATTCAAAAAACATGTTTTTTGATGTAGATACTGCAATCCCGTTAGGTTTAATTATCAATGAAATTATTACAAATTCATACAAATATGCATTTTCTAAAGATCATAAAAATGAGTTAGAAATCTCTATTAGTAAAGAAGAAAACGAAGAATATAAATTAATTGTTAAAGACAGCGGTCCGGGTTTAGATGTTACTTACGACATTAAAAAAGCAAAAAGTTTAGGATTGCGTTTGGTAACAAGATTAGTAAAACAATTACAAGGAACCTTAATACAAACCAATGAAGATGGCGCAAAATTCGAAATTCATTTTAAAGATATTCACTCAAAGTTATTAACGGATTAAAAAAATGAATAAAGTAAAAATTTTAGTGGTTGAAGATGAAATAATTATTGCAGATCATATTTGCGATACTTTAGAAGAATTAGGATATAAGCCTTTAGAACCAGCAATAAGTTATTCTGAAGCCATTGAAACTATTGAAGCCGAAAAACCAGATATTGCTATTTTAGATGTTCAGTTAGCAGGAAAAAAAACAGGAATTGATTTAGCAAAAACTATTAAAGAAAAGTACGATTTTCCTTTTATTTTTTTAACATCAAATGCAGACGCTGCAACAGTAAATCTTGCTAAAGAAGTAATGCCACCAGCATATTTAATAAAACCATTTACAAAAGACGATCTTTTTTCGTCTATAGAAATAGCATTACATAATTTTTCTAAAAAAATTGGAGAGCTCAAAGATAATAACCTTATTATTAAAGATTCACTTTTTATTAAAGATTCACTTTTTATTAAAGAAAAAGGGTTTTATAAAAAAGTGTTCTTTAAAGATATCTTATACATAGAAAGTTCTCACGTGTATGTTATATTATTTCTTACAAACCATCAGAAAATATTGGTTAGAATTAGTTTAACTGAAATTATAAGCAATTTAAGCACTAACTTTATTCGTATTCACAGAGGTTTTATTGTAAACATTAAACACATAAATCAAATAAATAGGAATGTAGTTATCATTGGAGAAAAGAATATTCCGATTGGTAAAAAATACCGAGATAACATCTTAAAAGTGATTGATTTAATCTAAAAACCTTCATTTAGAACAAACTTTGTTGACTTTAGAACATTTTTTTAAATAAACGTATTTTATGCTTTATCTTTAATGTATAATTTTTACAATTTGAAAAAGAATCGGGGGAAGCTATTTTAAATTATGATAAAAAATTATTAAAGAGAAAGCTATCTAGTTTTAGATAGCTTTTTCTATTTCTACAAATTACTACTTTTCTAATCCTTTCTATTTTGTACATTTACCTGTATGAAATTTATCTATAATTTGTTAATACTAATAGCAACTTTTTTACTTGCTATTATTGCCTTATTTAATAAAAAAATAAAGCTTTTTGTCGATGGCAGAAAAGAAACCTTTGATAAATTATCTACCTTAAAAAACAATCAAAATGTTCTTTGGATTCATGCAGCTTCATTAGGCGAATTTGAGCAAGGAAGACCAATTATAGAACGATTAAAAAAAGAGCAACCAAACTATAAAATTGTCTTGACTTTTTTTTCTCCATCGGGATATGAGATTCGTAAAGAGTATGAATATGCAGATGTTGTTTGTTACTTACCAATGGATTCAAGTAGCAATGTTCGTAAATTTTTAGAAATTGTAAATCCGTCGATGGCTATTTTTATAAAGTATGAATTTTGGCCAAACTATTTATTAGAACTACAAGAAAGAAACATTTCAACGATTTTAATTTCTGGAATTTTTAGAAAAAAACAAATTTTCTTTAAACCTCTAGGTGGGTTTATGAGAAAATCCTTAAAAGCATTCAATCACCTTTTTGTACAAGACCAAATTTCTAAAGATTTATTAAAAAACATCAATATAGAAAATGTAACCATTAGTGGTGATACACGTTTTGATAGAGTTTATGAGATTTTACAACAAGACAATGCTTTAGATTTTATTACCGAGTTTAAAAACAATCAATATACAGTTGTTGCAGGAAGTACTTGGAAAGAAGATGAAGAATTATTGGTAAATTATATCAATCAATCAGAAAGCGAAAAATTTATCATCGCTCCGCATAATATCAATTTGGATGCTATTCAAAAACTAAAACAATCAATTTCTAAAAAAACGGTGTTGTTTTCTGAAAAAGAAGGAAAAAATTTATCAGAATTTAATGTTTTTATTATTGACACAATCGGAATTCTAACTAAAATATATGCCGCTGCAGATGTTGCTTATGTTGGTGGCGGATTGACAAAAAACGGTGTGCATAATGTGTTAGAACCAGCAACTTTTGGCGTGCCAATTGTTATTGGCTCAGCATATAAAAAATATAAAGAAGTAGTAGATTTAGTTGCCTTAAAAGGTTGTAAAGTAATTGCAAATCAAGAAGAATTTTCAACTATTTTTACAAAGCTAAAATCAGATACTAATTATAAAACACAATTAGGTGAAATCAATAAGAGTTTCATTAAAAATAATATTGGAGCTACAGATAAAACAATAAAATATATCAACCAAAAATTAAATAATTAATGGAATTTATTTTACAACCTTGGGCTTGGTATATTGCCGGACCAATGATAGCAATTGTATTATTGCTGATGAATTATTTCGGACATGGTTTCGGAGTATCAACCAATTTAGAAACATTTTGCACAATTGGCGGAGCAGGAAAAAGCTCTGATTATTTTAAAAAAGATTGGAAAGCACAAATGTGGAGTTTATTTTTTGTGGTAGGAATTATTGTAGGCGGTTATCTTTCGTCACAGTATTTAATGCAATCAGAAACGATTGTTTTAAACCCCAAAACTGTAACAGAATTATCTGAATTAGGTTTTGAAAACGCCGGACAATCGTATCTTCCAGCAGAAATATTTAGTACAGAAAACATCTTTTCTTTAAAAGGACTTTCTATTTTAATTGGCGCAGGTTTTATGATTGGATTCGGATCACGTTATGCTGGAGGATGTACTTCTGGACATGCAATTACAGGATTAAGTAGTTTACAATTACCATCATTATTAGCTGTTATTGGCTTTTTTATTGGAGGTTTAATAATGACTTGGTTTTTAATTCCTTTACTATATTAACGATGAAAAACATTAGATTTTTATTTATAGGAACTCTTTTCGGAATTATATTAAGCAAATCAGAAGTAGTTTCTTGGTACAGAATTTACGAAATGTTTAAGTTTCAATCATTCCATATGTTTGGAATTATTGGAAGCGCAGTTGTAATTTCAATGGTATTTATGCAACTATTTAAAAAAGGAACGATTAAAAACGTTAAGGGAGAAAATATTATCCAGAAAGAAAAGAAAAAAGGATTGATTAGAACTTTAGTTGGCGGAACCATTTTTGGGCTAGGTTGGGCGTTGGCAGGTGCTTGCCCAGGACCAATGTTTGTGTTAATTGGTCATGGAATTACAAGTATTTTTATTGTGCTTTTTGGAGCAACTTTAGGTGCTTTTGTCTATGGAGTGTTGAGTAAAAAACTACCAAATTAATTGATGAAATGAGTAAATTAACAGACAGTTTTGGACGACAAATAAATTACGTTCGGTTAGCAGTAACCGATCGTTGTAACTTGCGTTGCCAATATTGTATGCCAGCTCACGGAATCGAAATTGTGCCAAGACAAGAGTTGTTAACCTACAAAGAAATGTACCGAGTTATTCGTGTGCTTACAGAATTAGGTGTAAATAAAATTCGATTAACCGGTGGCGAACCTTTTGTGCGAAAAGATTTTGTTGGTTTTTTAGAAATGTTGTCGTTTAATGATTTGTTAGAAGACATCAATATTACTACAAATGGCGCTTTGATTTACAAGCATATTAAAACATTAGAAAAACTTAAAAAAGTAAAAAACATCAATTTAAGCATTGATAGCTTACAGGCTGATAAGTTTAACGAAATTACACGTAGAAATGCGTTTGATGCCGTTTTTAAAACAATGGAAGCGTTGGAAAAAAGCAGCATGAATTTAAAACTGAATGTTGTTGTGCAATCTGGAATTAACACGAATGAAATTACAGATTTTGTTCGGTTAACAAAAGAAAAAGATATTGCCGTTCGCTTCATAGAAGAAATGCCGTTTAATGGAAAAGGACAACGCGAAATGCAAGAATCATGGAATTACAATAAGATTTTAAATGAGATAAAATCTGAATTTGATGTTTCAGAAATTCAATCAGAAAAATCATCTACATCGCGTAATTTTTCGATAGAAAATCACAAGGGTTCTGTGGGAATTATTCCTGCATTTACGAGAACTATTTGTGGAAATTGTAATCGAATTCGGATTACATCAACAGGAACATTTAAAAACTGTCTGTTTGATGACGGTGTTTTTGACTTGAGAGATTTTATTAGAAACGGCGCGTCTAACGACGATTTAAAAGAACTCTTTTTATCGTTGGTAAAAGAAAAACCAAAAAATGGCTTTATTGCAGAAGCAAACCGTACAAAAGGAGATGTTTCTGAAAGTATGAGCACAATTGGAGGTTAATTTAATGTAAAAGTGAATTAATAAAATAATGTAACAATGTCACCTCTAGCGCAGTCGAGAGGTCTTAATTAGTATGATTTCAGTAAAAGAAGCTTTACAAACAGTTTTAAATTCAGCGCAAGATTTTGGTGTTGAAAAAATCCCGTTTATCAAATCTGTTGGTAGAATTTTAAAAGAAGACATAAAAGCAGATAGAGATTTTCCGCCATTTAATAGAGTTTCTATGGATGGAATTGCGATTGATTTTAAAGAGTTTAGTTCTCGACTGCGCTCGAACAGATATTTGCAGTTTAAAATTGAAGGAATTCAAGCAGCAGGAAGCAAACAAATCTCGTTGCATAACCCAGAAAATTGTATCGAAGTAATGACTGGCGCTGTGTTGCCAAATAATTGTGATACAGTTATTAGATATGAAGATGTAGAAATTAAAAATGGAATTGCTACAATTACAATTGATGTAATTAATGATGGGCAAAACATTCATATAAAGGGAAAAGATGGAAAAGTTGGAGATTTATTAATCCTACAAAACACCATCATTTCTGCTGCAGAAATTGGAGTTTTAGCAACGGTTGGAAAATCAACTGTAAAAGTCGCAAAACAACCCAAAGTGATGATCGTTTCAACGGGTGATGAGCTGGTTGGCGTTGATGAAACTCCGTTAGCACATCAAATTAGAAGAAGCAATGTTTTTACGTTGGTTTCTTTATTAGAAAAATTGCATATTCCTTCAGAAACGGCACATCTTACAGATGACAAACCAATGCTGAGAGAAAAGATAAGAACTTATTTATCAACTTATGATGTATTGCTTTTTAGCGGAGCTGTAAGCAAAGGGAAATTCGATTTTTTACCAGAAGTTTTTGAAGAATTGGGTGTTGAAAAACTATTTCATAAAGTTGCTCAAAGACCAGGGAAACCATTTTGGTTTGGTCGCGCAGCGACTTTAAGTATTGAGCAAAATGCTGTTGGTAAAAACGGGTTAAAATATACAGATAAACGTACTGAGAATAAATACCAGAAAAAGACAATTGTCTTTGGTTTCCCAGGAAATCCGATTTCTACATTTGTTAATTGTTTGGCGTATTTTTATCCTTGGTATTATAAATCTGTTGGAGTTGATCAGCAAGAAGAAAATGCAATTTTAACTGAAGATGTTTCTTTTAAACCAAATCTTGAATACTTTTTACAAGTACAATTAAGTTATAGATTTGGCCATTTAATTGCAACACCGATTAAAGGAAATGGTTCTGGAGATTTGGCAAGTTTGATAAACGCAGATGCATTTATACAATTGCCAGCAGATCAAATTGAATTTAAAAAAGGAGAGGTTTTTAAGATAATTAGATATAGATAATTTTTTACACACAGAAATTAAAGTACTGTCAGTTCTGTAAAGGTTACCTAATTCGAGGACAAAATTAAGAATATTTAATTTTGTTTTTATGAGAAATAACACAGAAGATTTAACGTTAGTTCGAAATTATATTCAAAAGTACCAATTTTTGATATCAGAAT